>ENA-UOOA01000033-UOOA01000033.1-human-gut-metagenome-genome-assembly--contig:-P61old-NODE-33-length-281886-cov-20.517715_pt1 | contig 281886 bp, 246 predicted proteins | sample MGYA00242467_ERZ724014 | MGnify/ENA metagenome assembly ERZ724014
TCAGTCCCGCCGTGCCGATTTCCATCTCGTAAAAGTCGCTCTCGGTATCATCGGGAAATTTTTCACCAAAAATCTGTTTCAGCTCTGCTGTGGTATGCAGGTAAATATATTCCGATGTTTCGGGCAGGGAGTAGGCTTCGATGTAGATTTCCCGCAGGTTCTCGTTCAACTCGGTCAGTGTCAGTTGAATCGCCGTTTCCACCGCATAAGCGTAAACCGGCGGCAGCTTGCTGTCTGCAATGCTTCTTGCCACGCCGAACATCGTTTCGGTCAATTCCAGCAAAATTCTGTCCTTGGTAGGAAACAAATTCAAATAGCTTCCTCTTGCAACACCTGCTTCATCCACAATCTGACTGACAGAGGTGTTTTTATACCCCTGCTCCAAAAAGAGACGGACGCACACGGTCAGTATTTTCCTCTTTGTTTCACTGCTGTCTCTCCGCAAATATATCACCTCTCTTTGAGCATCCTAGTACGCATACTAATAATATCATAACAAGTGCAAAAAGGCAAGTGGAATTTGAAACTTTACCTCCGTAAATTGTGACATTTCCGCAAACGCTGGCTTCTTCCATTACTCACGGAACTTTATGACTTATTGAATACTGCCTGAAAAGGAAAAGCCGCCGTCTGTTGTTCATCCTCTGCACCCACAGCATTTGATTTTCCGCTTTGAGGGCTTCCGTTACGCCCTCTTTTTCGGAAAACTGTTTTACCAGCCGAGAAAATATTGCTTCTCCGGCTTTCTGCACGGATTGCTTACGGTGATAATAGAAGTTCTTTTCCAATTGTGCAAAGCACTTGACATTTCATTAAGGGATTTTTTTGATGATGATAATAAGGTTCTAATCAATGATCCACTGTCAACCAGAATATATAGACTCAACTCTGTACAAAGAGAGGCATTACTCGCCTTTCTAAATACTATAGATTAAGAAATCACAACGAAAAACACAGCACTACATAGATAACTACAACTCATCTACATAGTGCTGTGTTTTAATTTTATATTTAATATCTTCCCTGCCTAACGCCGTTTAAAAAAACACCAATTAATCGCCACAAAGTCATTAAATTATGGAAAATCACATCATTTTACATACATTTTTGTCTTTATTGATATGTAACGCATTTGGCTTAAATCCTTAGATTTTATGCGGTCTCACCGGCTTCTAATCCCACTTATACGGTGTGAGCTGATAAACGTAATAAGAAATACTATTTGTATTTTACTACGACCCACAAATGGCTATTTTACAAGATTTTTCTTGTATCTATCTCCATAAATACCAACTATACCACCTTTGAATCTCCATTGAAGCGAATAATGTTATTATCCAAACTTTTTGAATTTGCAAATTTTTGCTCCACTATACTATCTCCATTATCTGCAACCGAATCAAATAAAATCTCAACTTTCTCCATCTCATTGAATAGATGTTTTGGCATTACTGCTGTATAAAGATCCATTGTCATCTGAATTGTTGCATGTCCCAGATATGCTTGAACAGTCTTTGGCTGTATACCTGCTTCAAAGCACCGAGTAGCAAATGTATGTCTAAAACAGTGTGCAGAAAATGGTTCTATCTCATCAAGAATATCCCTAGTTAGATTTACTTCATCAACTATTTTTTTTATCGCATCACAAACTATCTGAGAATTAAGTGGTGTATTAAACTTAGTTGTGAATATAAAATCTTTAAATTCATCTTGTGGAATCTTGCATTTGGGAGCTTTCACAGCTATAACATTTTTTTGCATATATTGTTTCTTCAACGCAATCTCACACTGTTTATTGATAGGTATTACTCTTTTACTTGTCATGGTTTTGGGTTCTTCAATATGGAATTCTTTTTTTGTATCATTATCATATTTTTGATATACTAAAGTACGATTTACATGAATTTGCTTTTTATCCAAATCTATATCAGACCACTTCAGTCCAGCAAGTTCCCCTATTCTCATGCCAGTTGTTACTGCTACAATAAATAAGTTATCGTAGAACGTCCCCTTGCAACAATCAAAGAATATCGTCTGCTCATCTGTAGATAAAACTCTCATCTCTTTTTCTTCATCACGTTTTAGAATTATTCCCTTTGCTGGGTTTTTGTTGATATACTCATTTATCATTGCTTTATTGAATATATCTACTAATAAAATTCGCACCTTATTTCTAGTTTCAAAGCCATATCCAGCTTTATCAAGTTCTTTAATTCGCTTTTTTATATCTAGTTGTTTTATTTCTCTAAGATTATATTTTCCTAAATACGGAGATATATGTTTTCTAAATACACTATTATAATGTCGTTTTGTATCATCTCTTATAATATCGTATTTATATACATTCATCCACTGTAAATACCAATCATCTAGCGTGATATTTTCTCTGAGGTTAATTTCTTTCTCATTTTCATAAATAGCCTCATTATATCGTTTCTTTACATCCTTTAAATCATTGCCAGAGATTGATATACGTTTCCCAAATCTATCTATATATCTTGCTTCATACCTACCACTCTTTTTTTGCATTATTCCTTGTCCAAGTTCTTTGCCGTTTAAATCTTTACCCATGTACTATCCTCCTTATATAGAGCAAAGAACTGTAATGTGATAATATTATACCATCTATACATAACAGTTCCAATACTACATACATATGTAATGCTCGCATTCCAGATACTTTTCAAAATCTTTTCTTTTAACCAACTGTTTATTACCAATTTTCAGCAAAAATGAACATCCTCTCTCTGCTAAAAGTTTCCTAAGTGTACTCTCTCCTATATTTGAATATGCCGCTGCCTCTTTAATTGTCATATTAAGTTTTAGCCAAAATGGCATTTCTAAATTTTTTTCATTTGTCATATATTTTTCACCCCTATATTTATTCGAAACATAAGAAAAGACCAGGCAGATATAAAATCTTCCTGATCTTTACTATGTACTATCTATTCCATTACCATCTCTTCACGCTCTGAGAGTTATATCCCTTACTGAGACTTCCAATGGTATCTTCCTTAATCATACTACGAACTCCACCTGTATTGTTTTTAATGACATCTTTTATTCCATTAGCAAGCTGTTTTGGATCTTGAACACCCTCAAGCTTAATATCACCAATGGAGATATTCATATCATTATCCACCTTATTATTTACAGGTACACTCGGAATACTAAACGCTGTACCAGTATACATGTTCTTATATGCCATAGGATTTTTGGCAAATTCCATCAGAGTTTTAGCCTGTTCAGCAGTGAATATCATATCACCTTGTCCAACAGACTTCAGTACACCTTTCGATATATCATACTGTAACTCTGTACCATTTTCACCCAAGTTGGCGATCATGTCATAAGGAATACCGTCAGAACCCTTCTTGAACCCCTTAATACCTGACCTGTGAAGTGTCTGATAAAAAGCAGAATTTGTAGCAGATGAGAAGTTGCTAAATCCAATCTTCTTGGCTAACTCCGTCCACTTAGATGTAGGAAGAATCTTCTTACCCCAATTGCGGTAGAGTACCTTATTCAGATTACCATACTTGCTAACATCCTGTTTTGCAACAACAATGTTCTTCTTCAAGAAGTCATTAACCCACTTTTTCTGTGAAGTTGATAATACTTTACCGACAGGAGCTGTGCTGTTTGTATTGGTTGTGGTATTATTGTATGCAGGAGAAATCTTATTGGTTGGATTATCAATTCGACTAATCAATTTATTGGCATCAATTTTCACATCTGTAGAAGATCCAGAAGCTGATCCGCTATTAGAATTGTTCAGAATATTGTTCTTAACTTTTTCTTTTGTCACTTCATCTATCTTGTCCTGCTGTGTAGTTTCAGCGTCACGATCGTATTTAGCCCAAGCCCTCTCCATAAAACTCTGAATATCACTTACAACATTACCAGTGCTTTCAGATATTTTTCCATCAGCAGATACATTGTTGAATGAATCGGTTGCGACATACTGTATCTTTTCCATGAGACTTGTAATTGTCTCATTGTTCCAATGACTATCTATGTTATTTATGAGCTGGCTGAAATTGTCGTCCAGATTCTTGATTACATCCTGAATACTGTCATCCAAATCAGTCTGGAAGTCAGAAAGCATATCCTTTGTTGAAGATATGAGCTTATCATACTGTGTATCTTTGAGATCCTTTTCTGCATCCTTGAGAGACTGGTTAAGCTCCTGGGCTTTTGCTCTAGTCTCCTCTGATGTATCGCCAGAAATAGCAACCAACTGTTTACGAAGATCTGAAAGAGTCTTTGTCTTCTCTGAAATATTGTTTGCATAATCATAGGCATCCTTTTCTGAATCCAGAAGGTCATTAAATTTATCAATAAGGTCTGAGATGTGATTTTTTAAGGCATCGTAACCCGATTTCATCAAATCAATGGTCGCCCACTTTTCATCTTCAGCACCCTTCACACAGTCCTGATAAGACTTGACCAATTTCTCTTTCTGGTCAATTAGCTTTTGATTATATGGATCATTAGCCAACTTCTTGTTGATACTCTCAATCTCGGCATAATACGTTTCCGCATTTTTCTTATATGCTTCGTAGTTGGATATGTGAAGTCCAGCGACAGCATTACCTTCAGAGGTTAATCCACCAATATCATCAGAAGTCAAATCTCTACGAGACAATTCATCAATGATAAAATTGTTCTCATCTATCAGATTCTGAACCTTGTTTGCCTGTTCATCAATTCTATCCCAATGTACCTGCATGATCTGATTATTGTATTCAGCAAGTGACTTGGTTGCTTCATCAATAGAATTGGTCACATCGTCTATCTGTGATCTCATTTCATACCATTTTTCGCTCTTATAGACAACATCACCATTCTTAACGGAGTCATTTAACTCTTTGATAAGACTTGCACGTTTCTGAATCAAGTTATCCTTGCTTGATTTTTCATTCTTAGCTAACCTACCATACCAAGTAGCAGAAGCACCATTTCCACGTTCCTCAAGTATAGACATGTTATTATTTAATTCAGTTGCAGTCTGATCATACTGATGACGCTTATTGTCATACTCGGTTGAGATATTAGAAAACTTCTGTGAAGCAATTTCTGCTCTCTGAGTAATCTGTGTCTGCTCATCAATTTCTGTCTGTGCTTTTGCCTGATTGTATGACTCCAACGCATTGTTGTAGTCTATACAAGAATTAAAGAACCCAGAAGATATATAGCCCTTCTTGTAATACTCAGACAGTTTCGCAAGAGTAGAAACAGATATTATCTTACCACTCTTGGCTGACTTTCTGGCATCATTGATATACTTATTAACTGTATTTCTATTGGTCTTTGACAGACTGCTATATGACGCTCCCTTTGCAGACTTGGATATATTGCTCTTTGCAGTCGCCCTAGCCTTGTTGTATTCATTCTGCTCATTCTTGTCACGAGTGACAATTGTAGAATAGCCTGACTTCTGCTTGTCGAGATAACTATTCTTATCCTTTGCCAAAACTGCATTGGATGATTTGGTACTATTTAAGTCCATAGCATCATTTGTAGCATCATCCCAGTTCTTGTACTTGTCTGCTATATTGTTGTACTTCTCTGCATTATTTGCTGCAAATGCTGTAGTGTATTCTTCTCTAGCAGTCTGAAGGTTCTCAATACTGAGATTATACATGTACAACCTATTGTATAAGGTAGCGTTCTTCTTTGCCACAATAGTAAGTAATGAATCTGGAATAGCAACACGCTTCTTGATATAACCCTTGATAGAATTAAGTGTAGCATTATACTTTGTATTCTTCTTTATCTTGCCCTTGTTCAAAGCAGAAGTAGCACTTTTGGCAAATCTATTGACATTACTATTAGCTGACTTAGCAGCCGTGTAATATGCACTGTTCTTTGTATTTAGGACAGAATTGTTATATCCAAGTGATGAGTTCTTGGCTGTAGCCGTATTTTGTACACCACCTGTGACAATAGTCTGCTTTGTCTCGGCGATAGACACTGTAGCATCTCTCTGTGCATCAGATACCTTTTTGAGATCTTCAGCGTATGTCCTGAGAGAGTCATGAAGTGTCTGCATAGCAGTAGTGCAGTCTTTCGCCTTATCTATCCAATCTTTATAGGTCGATATAACTGTCTGAATATCAGAGCTGTATCTTGAAATATTGATTGAACCATCCGCAACACGAGTCTTAATCTCTTTGGCAAGTTTCTTGTTTATTGCACCAAGACTGATTGCTTTGTTGAGATAATTATTCGCCGTATTAAGATACTTATCTCTACCTTTCTGCTCTGTATACATCTTTGTGTATGTATTACCCACAGCAGACATATAATTAGCCGTAGCAGAAGAGTATCGCTTATCATTTAGTTTTGATTCCGCTTTAGATATATTGGAGTCGATTTTCTTTTGGAGTCTGTCTAGGCGAACTTCAATCCAATCGAAGAATTGAGATGCCCAATCAGAGAGTTTATCGAATGCAGTCTTTGCAGTGGATGAACTGCCTCCACCTCCACCACCTGAAGTTCCACCACCTGAACTACCATGCGAATTAACAGATGCACCACCAACAGAAGTTTTGACAAGGCTCTTCATGGCATTAAATGCATTATTTAAAGCCTCTGACTGTTGCGCTCCCGCAGTTCCTGTAGCTTTAAATGTACCATCAGGATTCATTACACTATTTTTTATACTCTGGAATGTCTTAATAGCCTGTGTTGCAAGATCAAGTCCTTTACACAAATCCATTAAGTTCTTAATATCACCATCAGTCGTAAGAGTAGGGTTATTTAATTTCTTCACTGCAAGTAAAGCAAGAGCCTGTGAACTTACGCCTGACTGACTTGCTTCGTTTGCAAGCTGAATTATCTCGCCAGCAGTCGCATTTGAGAATAATTCTGTAGCATTGGTAGTATCAATCTTTGTGCCATGTAAACTAAGACCAGCCTTAACAGCTTCCTCTGTAGCTATCTTTTCTTCGCCCAAATTCTTTGCAAGAGCAGCTTCAACAACGGCGGCAGAATTGGTCACTCCCATGTTATTAAGCTGTGACTCATAATATGCTCTATTTGTCTCGTTGAGATTAGACAGCACGGATTCACTATTGACGTATTCTGTGGCTAATTCATTAGCTATTTTCTGGCAGTCTTCCATTGAAGATGACGCATCGCCAAGAAGAGTAGAGAATTTTTCCCATGTGCTTAGTCCCTTGATTGTTGCGTCAAAGCCTGATAAATCATCTACGCTTACCAAACCATCAGAAGCCTTTGTACCAAGTGCATCAGTTATTGACTTGATATTTTTGGACATTGCACCAAGCTGTGAGTTTTTATCGGATAGGCTATTGATATATTTAACCGCTTCTTCGGCTGAAATACCTAGTCCATCAAAATAATTCTCCGCACCATCAGTAGCTTTGAATGTATCTATGGTAAGTTCGCCCTTATCGGCAAGATCTTGAAGGTCATCTGCCACACCCTTTGTTGCATCATCTGTTGACGCTTTGAGCTGTTCCCATGCAGATGATAGTGTAGTTGGTATTATATTTATGGAATTTTCATCAACTTGATTTTGTAGCTGAGTTAATAGATCTGCTAACTGTTCCTTTGTATATACCTTCACATTATCAGGAAGTTTAGCGTTAATTAGAAGTGTTCTATCATCGTCACTTAATCCATTGACAAATGAATCCACTGTAGAATTTTTCTTTGCATCTTCTGCACCTGAAGGGTTTAGTTTGTACCCTAATCGTTCTTTTAAAGCATTTATATCGTCTTGATACTGCTGTAATTCTTCATCAGAAATCGTACCAAATTTCACTCTTATCTCTATCGGAGCAGAACCACTTATCTGATTATATACATCTTGAAATACATCGCCAGCGTTTGATATTCCTTCTGCTGAATCTTCGGCTGTTTGTTTCGCAGTCAACAGATCCTTCTCAGCATCCTCAACACCAGTACCATCTTCAAGTGCTTGATTATATTTGTCTACTGCATCAGTAAGATCACTGTATGCTTTTCTAGTGCTATCGTCTTTGAGTATTTCTGCCTCTGCATAGTTCTTAATACTCTCTTTTGCTTTGTCTATTTTATCCTGGTCAAATAAATTATCAGAATTTATAGTTTCTGTAATACCATCTTTGAATTTTTCGACTGCTGGATCATCTTTTATTTTTGAAAGGTCTGTATAAAAATCTACAAGCTGATTATATATCTCCTCTCTCGTTCCCTGATTAAATTGAATTCCAAATGTATCACCATCTATCAGACTCAATTTATCATATTTCTTCAATAATTCAGGAATCTTTGAGTTAGCTATATCGCCATCATTCAAATCAGCTTTTCCAGTTCCCCACGGCTTATGTGTTGCACCAAAACTCACATAGTCTGTTAATTTCTCATTAAGATAATCCTTATCTGATTCAACATTATTTGCTTGTTTAGCAACGTACTCTTCAGCCTTACGCTTAGAGATTGTTTCAAGCTTTGAAATCTGTTCATCATACTTGCCATTAACAAGATCAATACCTTCAGCTTCATTGCCAAATGTCTCTATCAGCTTGTCCTGAATATCTTTTAATTGAGATTTAACATCATTAACCTCAGATATTGATAATGTATTATCCTGTAACTTTTTATTGTATTCATCATATTTTGATATAGCATCATCAATAGCTGATTTTTCATCATTCCATGTTTGATTTAATTCTTCAGAAACTTCTTTCATCTTCTGCTCATGTTCTTCCACGGATGACTTGTATTTTTGCCATATCATCATACCAGCAGATACAGCAGTTCCTATCATTCCTATAGGATTAGATTTAATAATTGTCCATAGACCACCTAACGCATTCTTTGCAGATGTTGTTGATGCGGTAAGACCAGTTGTAGACCTTGCAAGTCCCCACGTCTTTAACTGCAATTCAACTTCTTTTTGTGAAAGTCCACTTGCCATCAATAACTGTTGTCTCTGTGCCTGAGTCAACGCTTTGGACGACACGACCATTTTCAGTTGGCTCTTGGATAGTCCATTTGTGAGAAGTAACAACTTGTCAAAATTCTTGACTGATACTCTACTTTTTCCCACAATATCCATAGCGTTCTTGAACTTGTTCAATTCAATATACGCCTCATGTATACCTGTCTTAAAAGTCACAAAGGCTTTTATACCCATAACAGCCACAAGACCAGATAGCGTACCTTTTAACGCTCCTGTCTTGTCTATGAATTTAACAAGTGCTGTTGTTGCTTCAATGATGCTGCTGTACACTTTGCTCATGTCTGAATCAAGCACCATCGACTCAAACGAAGCTTGAAGAGTATTTGTTTTTGCCTCAAGACTTTCCTTATATGAATTATTGAACTTGTCTATTGCAGTTCCAGCACTGTTTGCTGAAACCTCTGTATATTGTAATGCTTTGGAATAATTATCGAAAAGAGAAATCAATTTATTGTACTGATATGTACCTGCCATTGCAGTAGCCACAGCCCTTTGTGTTACTCCATCAAACGACTTCCACTTGCTACCAACTTCATCAAGGATTTTCTCACTACTTAGAAATTGACCATTTGTATCTCTCATAGATATACCGATTTTATTTAAAACTTTTTCGGTATCATTTAGACTTTCTCCTGTTTCCTCGTCAACGAATTTACCAGCTTTAATCTGGTTCATACGAGAAAAGACAGATTTAAACATATTTCCGACAGACTCATCACTTGCCTGAGTTACCTCTTTTACTGTACTTATCATACCAATAAGCTTGTCCATGCTCACTCCTGCCATTGAGGCAGCAGACGCAGTTCTTGACATTGACTCAGCCAGACCACCAGCATCTGAAGCGGATTCCATGTCAACCGCAGTTAATTTATCGACTATATCAATAGCCTCAGAAGCACTCTTCTTATAGCCATTAAGAGCAGATGTTAAATACTCACTGGCTTTTGCACTCTCTATCTGTCCAAGTTTAGACAGTATCATTGAATCATATACAAGATCACCAGTCTCTTTTACTGACTTGCCCTGTCTGAGCCATGAATCAGCAGACTGAGCAACTTCTTTTGTTGTTGCACCTATACTCTGAGCTTGAAGATTCAATTGTTTCAAATAATTAGCTGCTGTATCTCTTCCCTGTCCTTGTGCAACTGATAAATCAGTGACCGCCTTATCCATATCGACAATAGCAGTTTTTGCATCACTTGCAGCACCCTTAATAGCTTTTAATGTGGCAAGATATGCCGTTACTGCCAACTTATTACCCGAAAACGTCTCTCCTACAGACCTCTTTAACTTACCAAATATTGTCTGTGTATGAGTGGCTTCGTAAGCTAACTGTTCTAAGTCTCTAGTTGCTTTCTTTGAACCAGAATTAGAAACATCTATATTGACCTTGTATTTCTTTTTTGATAACTGTTCCATCTGCTTTTTGAATTTGGTATCTTCAAGTTGCGCTTGAACTTTTACCCAAAACTCATTTATTGAACCCATTGCACTTCACCTACCCTCTATAATGGTGATCGCAACCAATTCCCTGAGTTATCATATCACCTAGTATATTTGTGATATTGAATGTTTTGTCAATGAGCTGCAATGTTGGATCATCCGCAACGATTCTCTTCAAGTCATCAACTAGAACCTCTGAACACTTCTGCTGGAATCCATCTGTATTAAGAAGATCAATAACAGCCTTTCTCTGTTCTTCCTCGTCTAGTTCTGCATAATCTTCTACAACAGAGTCTGGTGTAGCCGACTTTTCACTTATAGACACTTTCAAACTCAGTATCGCATCGGCAAGTCTTTCATACTGCTCTATAGTATTATTCAACTGCTCTATGCCCTCATCCAATTTTTCAATTGTATCTTTACAAGTGCCATCGTCATTCATCAGTTTCAACAAATATTGCATGTTAATCAAATTATTACCTATAATAGCATTCTGTTCATGGTCTTCAAGACCGGCTATTGCCCTAGCTAGATCTTCTAATGTGTAATTAAATATCATAAATTTTTTCCTTTCCCAGGAACTCAATGTCCCTGTACAACTTACCTAAATTATCAATTTTGTAATCGTATCTGTCTGAATTGACAGCACGCAAATAAAGCGTTGACCATACTACAGCCACCACTTCATAAATTGCCCCATCATACTTGATGAGATCTCCCATGTTTAATTTCATGTAATCACTTCTTTTTTATGGATTTTTCATGTTGAATAACAACCTACGGCATTGAGCCTAGAATAAATAATAGAAAATATTATGAATTTGTTAGATACTTTTCCAGCTTAACGAAAAGATGCGGATATAACTCGATTTTACCATTCTTGAAATTTGATAATATAGATGTGCTTATCCCTGTGGTCTTAGATATATATACCTGTTTTTCCCTCTCTAGTCTATCAATATAAAGCTCTCTTAATTCCTGCTGTGTCATATATGCCCTCCTTTTTTGCTTAATATTTATTGAAATAACAATATTTCTTATAAAAATAATATGGAAAATGCGGAGACTACCGCTAAAGATTTTTGACATAAATGGACAGACCGTGTTTGATGCAGTCTGTCCACCTACATCATCATTGTTTTGAATATCGCACTCGATACTATTACTTTTCACCTAGTTTGAATCAGCAAAAAGCAATTATGAAGAGACTACTAGACCTACGGTTCTTTCATCTCTTCATAGGCAAATAAACAATTTGCATTATTTTCTAGGTGTTTTTCCTACTTCTGTGTGACAATTTTGCTCATTTTTGAACATTTTTAAAAACAATTCTGGATTACTGTCATACAACGTCACAAATAAACTATCCATAATCTTAGAGGTATCAAATGCTTTTCCAATCAATGCACGCATGGTATACTCGTTGATCTTTCTTCCTGATAGCTTTCTCATACATTCATCGTAAGCATCCTGTTTGTCACTGCTGTAATGCTCTGAACCCTTTTCCAGTCTTCTAACTTCTTTATCATAACTCTCAACTATCTCAATTATACTGTGCTGCTGTTTCCTATTAGCCTTGTTTCTATCTTCCTTGCTCAATGGTGTCAAAAAACTTCTCAAATTTGTTCCCTTATTTCTAAATACTTTATACTTGTTCTTTCTGAGATCAATTATGCCCTCATCTATAATCTGATACAATATATCCATTGGGCAATTGAATAACTTTACTTCTTTAAGGTCAATCTCTTTCTTTTTGCTTTTCTTCTTCCTGTTCTTTAATTCCTGTACATCAGCATAGAACTTCGGATATTTTTTGGGTGGATTCATACATCCCATGTTTTGAATCCTAGATAGCTCTTTTCCAACCGCAATATCAAAATTTCTTTTCGCACTATCAATCGAACACTGTGCAAGCACTGAGCAGATTATAAATATATCTTCTAGTTCTGCACTCTCACAACCACCATCAAACCAGTAACTTAATGCCAACTGTGCAATGTTGCTTGATACACCTGTGTCTGACTGAGCATTTGCGATCTTGTTGTCCATTACGGCAAACGACTCCATGCTTTTATCATAATCACTGTTTGTACTCTTTGGTATGTCGTTCACTATCGTAGGATATTCAATATATGCTTTATGAGCCAGTTCTGCCATTTCAGGCTGATTGGTCGCATATATTGTATCACTGTCGAGATCTTGTGAATTAAGTCTGTCCTGTACATCTGTACCTATACCATTGATAACAATTATTTCCTTGCCGAGATCAGGAAAATACTTTATCAACTCTTCGGGATAAACATTTTCGAGACATACTATATTGTTGGGTGAATTGTGTGGATTCCTGAAACCAGCCAACATCTCACCTTCAGCAAATCTCTTTGTGTAACACTCTATCCTGTCATTATGTGTACAGAAATTCCCTTCATGTAAAAAATCCTGTCCAGTTACCTTCATTAACATGGCAATAGGGTTTCCACATATGGTTAGGTTATCACCATTTTGGAACAGTTTACCAAGCAGCAACCTTTCTCTCTTCAAACTGCTAATCATCTCTCGCCTTTTCTTCTTGAAATACTCAGCATTGATAATATCCCTGTTCCAATGGTACAAAGCCACCATCACCTTGTTTATACTGTACTTCTCTGTTGATGTAGCCTGTAGATAATCTATAAATGCACCATCATTAAGTTTCAAATTATTACAAAAATTAATACTAGTAGACGCTATCTTTTCCAAAATAGTTTTATCAGTTGTTGGCAAAGTATTATTCATCTGAAATGATGACCTCTGCAAGTCACCATACTTACTGCTGTGTGCCGTCTTTACTATCTGAAAAGTATAGCCATCATTTTTCATAATCTTTTTATATGCCTTAAAAGCTGCTTTTGGTGTACCTGATTCACTCATGTAATCTGTAAACTTCAGCCACTTCAGCGAATTGTCAGTGACTATAACCTTTATGTCTGATACCTTCATCTTGCGACCAAACATATCAACTCCACTTGCAATGTACGCACTATCATAGTTATCTTTATAATAATCTTTGAAATACTGTTGGATATTGCCCTTAAATAAGCAACTCTTGAAAAAATGACTTCTACAATATATAAATCCATTCATATCAGCTGGGAATATTGTCGCATCAGAATCAATCACCCCCATGCCATCCCATAGAATATTAGATATTTCCCTCTCGTCTCTTTTTACAACACACTTGTTATGAATCTTACCATCTGAAAACACAGTTTCTTTAATTGGGCAATCACTTATATCTATACCATGTTCTAACAGTTCTTTTTTTGTTCTACCTATCAGCTGATATTCAGGATGATCTTCTAATACAGTTTTATACGTTGTATACCCCATAGGATTTATTATTTTTTCAAATTCCTTGAAGTCTCGTACCTGCTTTTTCTGCTCCTCCACACCAACAACACAAGCTTTTTTTCTGCACGAAACCTTCTCATCCTTTATAACCAATATGTTATCAAGTGGTATATGAATAAAATCCATCGCCGTAGCAGTTATTAATGGTGCATAAGCTGATAGCTCAACAATCTTGGCTCCTTTGCCATCAGGAATTTTATCAATAAGTCCCATGGTGATATACCTTATGACGTTAGTATACAATTCCTCTCTAATGAAGAAACACTCACCTTTTTTAGCCTTGCCAGGATTCCTACACAGCATTTTATACGTGATAGTTTTCGTCAGTTCTGGAACTTCCTTCTTGTTCTTATCGAAAGTTACCCATGTAATAGTTGCATTGTTCTCATAGAAATACTTTCTTAATTCATTTGCTGATACAGATGGTCTTGAACCGTCACCAGTTGAACCATCCGCATCGACACCATACTCAAACTTCATCAATATAAGATCTAAACTATTGCCTTTCTTATTCATAGTAACACCATGCTTCAGCAAGTAGGCAGAAAACATACTCCTATTGATAACTGCTGATTTATAGTCTACATATGAATCAATGTACTTCTCTGATGTGCTGTTCTTATCTTTTACTAAAAACTTATATCCTTGTGCCACTCTATAGACACTTGCTGCCTGAACACTTCTTACTTTTATAATCTTTGAATCTGTATATTTTATAAAAAACAACCTCCATCCTATGTTTGTTTATATGTTATTTGTTGTACCTACAATTCGATTCTTGATATTAAATTCAATTCTATCCCATCATAGGTATAAATTATCGTCTAATATCTATCGTTCAAAATAGGTCTGTTTTCGTGCATTTAAAGCCTTTGTATACACCACTTTTAGGCAAGTAGGAAATGCCAATTTCATTGGACATTATTTTTTCTTTTCCATGCTAAAAAGTCGATAATCTCAGCCGGGATAATCCTATTCACCAGCTTAATACTAAACTCCTCAACATCCTCTATTCCAAATACTTCACATTCAGGAATATCCTTTTTATTTATTCCCTCATCTTCTGCTGTAATAGTCATATCTGCAAATGATATACTTGTTACTGTATAAATCTTGTCTAGTATCATTAAGTACGATATATCTGTTATGTACGATATATCTGTTATGTTCTCTGCCATCATTGTTCTCCTTATCATAGAATTTCATTTCACAAAATATTTTCTAACTACTATGTAATATAATTACTCCCCATTATTTTAATAACATAGTATAATATAAGGGGGAGGTGATATTATGAATGGACACAACTTAGATTTTGACACCCATTATCCTGTAATAACAGACTGGGATGATTTAAAAAAATGTCCTTTTTCACACAAATGTTGGGTAAATCCCTCTAACGTAAACGAGGAAAAATCTTATGAAAAAGGGGATTTTTTACGGGTATACTGTGACCATGATTTACGTTGGTGTGATGCTGAATTTGGATATGATTGTTGTCAAATCTGTACCGATCATCTAAATGAATAATTATTTTAATCTCATGCGCTTTCTTTGTTACTTTCTTTGGCGCAGGCTTTTCACTTAGCGAAACAGCAATCTTTGATTGCGTTGTGCAGCTTAGTAGAAAAGGATGGTTTCAAAGAAAGTAAAATACATTAGTGGGAATATCCCACACCCTGTTAGTCTGCCATCTTAGCTTGCCACCCTTGAAGGGTGTCAATCTAATCTGTCAGCCTTTTTCGTTGATATGTCCTGTCACATTGCTTACGCAATATGCCAGTCCAATCATCGAAAATCATATCTTTTTTAAAAATTGGCACTTTATATTCGTAATATAAGGTTATGTTTATTGTTACGATTTTAAAGTGCCAACTTTTTCACTTTGTAAAATCGAATATGCTGTCTAACTCATTATTGCTTTTCAGAAAATCTTCTGTTGAAAATACCATATCTTTATGACCTATCTGTATAAGTTCATTTTTTAATATGCTTTGTGCTCCTAAATAGGTCTCTTCATCTATATGTTCTGGTATAAATGGTTTTCTTGGTCTTGGAATCATATTGCCGTTTTCAACCCATGTTCTTGATGCAATTTCTTTTTTCCACAGTTGATAGTCTGTCTGCCATTTCTGGAATGTGTTTTTAGCATTTTCATCAACTACCTCACATATTTTTTCATTCAATAATTCCTTTTGTAATTTTGCTTCAAGTTCTGGGTATGCTTCTCGAACTCCCTCAGGAGTATAGATAATTTTAATTTGCTTATAGCAATGATCCCAACCATAATATTCATACAGTAAATCATTTACTTTTTGATAATATTCTTGCTGTTGGAATTTCAGAAATACCTGTACCATCTTTTCATATTTCATAATATTATGGAGTACATAATGCTCAACTTCCAATATCTGCTTTTTCTGGTTGTCTGTAGCTTCAAAATATTCATCACAATGCTTTTGTGGATTCCACTTGACAATCATAGTCTGAATCTCATATGTAATGAGCTTTCTACTTCTCAGACTGTTTAATGCCGAAAACAAAATCTCCTCTAATTTTTTGTTGCACCTTTGATAAAAATGCTTTACCTCCCATGGAGTAATCGTATAATCCAAATTTGTTAATTCCTTCTCGGATTTCTTTCCATATTGTTCATTTACAATTCCTAACATTTCCCACCAGTTACGTTTTGTAAACGTCTTTGTAAATCCTTGCTGTTTTGATAGATATTGCAACAGAATTACTTCTATATATTTTACATAAATCGAATTATTTCCTAGTTTTCTTTTATCTTCTTTGGTTAAAGGTGCATCGTAAACATCTGTTATGATAAATTTCTGTCCTGATTTCTCCCAGTCAAAATACCTTTTCCAATCCTCCAACTGTAATTTTTTTGACTTACCATTTTTTTCTTCTTGCTCTAATAATTCACACAACTTTTTGTAATTTTTAACAGTCATTCCAATCACAAGTTTCGATGTATCAATTCCATCAATAATAATCTGTGGTACAGATGATGTATTTTTTAATTCTTTTTTAAAGTCTGATTTTAACTCCTCTATTGAAGTAATCCAAACATTTTTTAATTGCTCATTATCTGTATACTTGCTCTGTCTATTCAAAATATCTGCAATATTGATTGCAAGTACCTTGTCAAGCAATGGGTCTAAATCGCAAACATATTTTTTTAATATATCCTGATCCAAATCCATATCTTTACATTTTCCTGCATTTAAAATAATGTCTCTTGCATATGATATTGCTCTATCTGAATTGGATTTTATTTCTTCCTGTGTTGGTAATTTTGTTATTCTTTCTACTTCATCTGGTATAACAGATATATACTCTCTCCCATTTGAGACATAATAAAATCTTTCCAATACCTTCGCTGTCTGATTTTTATTGCATGGATTCAGATACTCCATATAGTCTATCTTTTCTTCTATACTAATAATTCATTCCTCCTGTTCTACTCAGCTATAAGCTCTACCTTGTCAACCTTCATGTTGCGTCCACCGCAAGGACAATTCATGCCGCCTTTAACATAACCAGCATCGTCAATTTGACCTACATCATAAGCAAAACCTACTCCATTACAACTGTCACACATACACAATACGGCTTTGTCGGCATTTACAAGATGTGCCTTTAAATCAACTATCTGCTTGAATTTTTTCTTTGTGATTCTTAATACATTCATATCATTTACCTCCAAATATTATTATTTTAGGCACACTACCAATAAAGCTAGGTAATGTGCCTTGTTATTCCGTACTATATGTAATCAGCAACTCCACTGATAAATATATGAAAATTACATTGAAAAGGGGAAATGTCTATCCGTTCTGAAAATAACTGTTGGCTTCAACAGTCGGTTGCGTCGTCTCACAACAACAACAATCTCTGTAATATATCATTCTCCTTCATGTAGGCAAATTTACTCAAAATGCCATTCCACCGCCAGCATGCATTGTCTTATACCTCATATCCTGCATAACCAGCTAACTCTTCAAAAGAAAACCCATGTTCAGGGCACTGTACAAGATTATTAGAGTTGTCGATAACCAGGTATCTTTCTGTATTAAATGGACATTCCATCCTCTTTATATGTAATCCCTCTTCCTTCAGCGACTTTTTAATCATCCTCATGGTGACAACTGGTATTACATTAACTGCCTGTGATCTGCCATCATTACCTTCACTCTGTTCATATTCAACAATCTCATTCTGTCTCAGAGACTTGCGACCTTTCTTATTCGCAGCAACGACATTTGAATAATGAACAAACACATCATTACCAGTCTCCTTGTCTGTTATAAATCCCCAACCTTTTGTGTTGTTATAAAATTTAACTGTACCTTTCATTTTTTATTCCTCCATATTCTCATAAATTTTCAGCATTGGATTGACTGCACATTTTTCTGTGAAATCATTAATCAGCTTGTCAAAGCAATCAGTACAAATATCTAAATTTATCTCATATCCGCAATATTTACTGCCATAATCAATAATATCGTGAATGCTCACTACTGCTTGTTCTTCAAGTTTCTTTCCACATACATTACAAACTATCTGTTTTGCCATATCTTTTGTTTCCTTTCTTTGGTATAAGGCAGAATGAGAAAGTATCTCACGATTTCTTTTATCATTCAAACTGAATGACCTCTGTTATATTGTTCTCTCTTTATGCTGATAAAGATGCTAAAAATGCTGTATATGTTGCGTTCAATCCATCTACAACCTGATCTAATGTCGCCCCATTTACAAATTGCAGCACAACATCAATACAGTTGTCACAATACCCACTTACATATCCAATAAATAACTTGATATTGTTATTGCCAGCCAACTCATACTTAAAATCTAACGAATCCGCAAAGATTCCAGATTCCATGTACCATTCAAAATCATTCATAAACTGTTCAGGTGTTATCTCACTTGATTCAAATGTGTCCTTGTCTTGATGTTGCATGATATGTACCTATCTATTCATTCTCTTTTTTAATACATCAAACTTCGATGTTTTTCTTACAGGCTTCACTTCTTCTTTTTCATCAGATAATATCAGAGCATCCAATTTTTTAACCTGCTTACGTTCCCTCTTGCGTTCCTCAAATGCTGTTTTAGCCATCTCTGCAAGTTTGGTAACGTATTCAACTGGATAATCAAGACCACTGCAAGCAATTAATGTACTTCTGCCGTTGTACCCTTCAAATACATTTTGCGGTTTTCCCACTTCTGAGATTACTGAACTTGTCTCAATATCCCTGTTATCACTTCCAGCATGAATAATAGCTACATGCTCACACACCTTGTTCTCTATAGGTGCAAATATGCCATTTCTAGCCAACTTGTCCAACATAACCGTTGAATCAGTTCCACTCTTCATAAGGCTCATTGTCATAGCTCCACTGTCTTTCAGCATTTCTATTCTTTCAGCTTCATCAAAATTGTTTAACTCGCCGTATGAATCATTAGTAAGAAACGTATCAAGGAATTTTGCAAATGCGCTATTGATACAACTGTAGGTACTATCTACATTATTATTAATGAAGAAAGTCGCACCTAGTCCTAGATCCTGTAATTCCTGAAGTTCCTGAACTGCTGAATATGCGTTACTATGCTTTATAAGTGGCTCACTTGATGAAGGTAACGCTATAACTGGGCATACAATTTTTTTATCTGCTGAATCTTCCTGTAATAACATTTCAGCTATTATGGTGGCATTACCTGAACCAGTAGAACCACCACCTCCAAATACAAGGAAAATAATCTCTTCCTCTATACTGCTTATGTAGTCCAAAAAATCGGGATTTTGTTCCAAACACTCCAAGGCTCTCTCCCTGTGACCGCCAAACCCATCAAAATTTTTCAGATGGTACTTGTTCATACCGCCCAATGCTCTTAAATCCTGTTCACTACCATTCACTGCTATGCCCTTATATCCATAGTTCTCAACAAATTCTTTAACCTGTTTACCTCCATAGCAGCCAATACCTATAAACATAACTTTGTCTTTCAAATTCATCTGTCTACCTCCTTGCACTCTTCCACAACTCTTATTCCCCCTTCTGCCAAATAAAATGTGTCTGCATGATTATCCAAACATCCCTTCTTGACATATCCAATCTTGACCAACTTCTTCATCTTCCTATACAATGTTGCTCTTACTCCTAGGGAATCATCGTTATCCTCGCTGATCTCAGATAATGTCATTGAGTGGAATCTGTCTTTGCACTCATTTGCATAAAGCGTATCTAATAAGATAAATTCCATTCGATTTAACTGTGTCTCTCTGTTCAATTTAACCAGTCCTTTCTTCATATAATGTGGTAGCATTGTTCTAATACAGGTCAGAATGTCGCCAAACATATACGTGTTGTTGTCATGGTATATATCTGACATTGCTACTTGTGAGGAAAAATATATAGGCATTTCTGCCTTGTATATACTTATTCCCCTTTTTGAGATGAACTTTATTTAATTTTCAATGTGCATATATAAAATTTGGAAATTGTCAGGTGATCCACCTGATAGACTTGTATTTGAATTTTTCAAAAATATCTGCTATAATATGTATTGCTTAATTACATAAGTGCAGATTGAAGTCTGTACAATTCCTATGGATGTTGGTAGCATCCATATATTGAAGTCGATGTTGGTAGCATCGGCTTCTTTATTTCTACGAGAAGATAGTATCATCATTTTGATTATGTGTCAATACTCATTTTGAGTATATTTTTCATAAATTATTTGATTATTTATAAACCATATGCTACAATATTGAATATGGAGGTTCTAAATATGGCTAATGACAATAAACCCCAAAAGAGGATTAGTGATATTATTCGCAAACTTTTAAAATCTGCCGAAGTATCTACTAAACAAGCCGCATTATACCTAGATTGTACAGAACAATCTTTTAGGAATAAATTATCACGAGATAGCTTTTCGCTAAGAGATTTAATTATTTTATGTTATTTATGTAATGCCAGCCTTAGATTAGAGTACGATTCTCTTAACGCAGAAGATGAATTTGAATTTTTTAATCCATCTGAATATCTTTCAGAAAATGACTATAATCGTATTCAAAAAATCCAAGAACAAAATTTCAAACAAAATTTTACAAACATGATGATTCAATTATCTAAAGAATTTTCAGAAGAAGAATTAGAAAAAATGTCATCAAAAGAATTACTCGACATGTTGATTCAATCTACAAAGAAAAAGCTTCACAAAACTTCCTCTTTAGATGACAATACTCAATAAACAATTAAAAGCCACCAGAGAGATTAACTCTCCGATGGCTTTTTTAATGAATTTTCTTCGTTCACCCCTGTATATTCTTTCAAGTTCCTTAATACTGGGCAGAAGCTCAGATATTTTGCAAAAGTGGGCAGAGATTTTTACTGTTTTGACTTGTCTGTGAGGTAAATATCTACGTCATTACTTACTGATGAATAGTTAATTTCCAAATAATATGTGCCTGTTTCATCATAAGCCCAGTAGTTACAACCAGTATCATCAGATCCCTGATCGGTATTATATGTATATCCTGCATCCTTACAAGATGATATATATGCATCAACCTCGTCAAAAGTTACTGGGTCAACATTGTAATATACATGATCGTCCCCAACAATTATTGCTTCTACATCAGATTTGAACGCACTCACCATATCCGGTAACTTCTCAGTCAGAATCGATATATCAACAGAGGATAATCCCTTTTTTTCAGTAATCTCCTCACTGCTCGCTTCCTCAGTTTCAGTATCAGTTTCAGTATCACTCTCAGTCTCCGTACTAACACTTTCACTACTTCCTGAACCAGTATTACTACTATTACCGCCACACCCAACAAGTCCAACACACATAGTTCCGACTACCAAACCTATAAATAATCTCTTTTTCATAAAAATCTCCTCCTCTGAAAATATAAGACCATTATACTATTCAGCTATTTTATCATCAACCTGCAAATAGTCGTAGTCACCTCTTGATACTTGTAGCATAATTCTGATTTTGGATATACCAAAAACTTACTCAGATGATTGTGATCCATAATCTCAGAATATAATATATTATTATCTATTCACACACCAGCTATTTTTCAAACGTCCGAACATAGAGCATATTATCACCTAACAACCTCATGTTTTGCAGGATATATAAGGCTTATTATGTCCTATATTCGGCAGTTTTTACTTTATTATGTGAAAGTGTTAAATCGCCTTTATTTTAGTTTACATAACATCATAAAATTCTCAACATAACGAAACTACTCTCGAACTGATATATATAAGATGCTATGTCAAACAATATCAAGTAAATGCGCACTTTACCGAACTTAATACCAAACTAGATCAATAACCAGCCTCCTTGAATAAATATTGTAGTATCCAAGGATGACTGGTTAAGGTTTATCTGAATTCATGATTCATACTATAATATTTCCATGAATACGTCATCTTCTGTAATTCCAAACATGTTCTCTTCATTATCTAATTCACAAACTAAATATTTATCGTCCTTTCCATCTAAGACAATTACCATACGATTGTCTTTAAGCAGTAACGTATGTAGGAATTCATACTTCATATATTCACCTCCTATCTTTCTAAACTAAAAAAACTACCTATTTTACCACATATTCAAATAAGCTTTTTCATAAGCTGTTTGTCTTTGGTAAAATAAGTAGTTTTTAAATTTCTCTTGTGTATTATAATGCAAACAAAAAGAATATTATAAATTTTCCTGTTGTTTACGCTCTATTAATATCACATATTGTTATTTGTTGTCAATATCATATTGTAACAAAAAAGCCATGACCATTACAGTCATGACTTTCTCGCAACAAATCAATCAATTCCAATCTATAGGTAATCAGCCTACAAACTTGAAACTGTATATTAAGGGTTCATCACGCCCCTAACATCAATTATTATAACATACCCAAACCATTTTATCCATCTGAATTAAATTGAGTATCTATGTATTACCTATATTATAATTCTCTATACCATTTTGCTTTTTATCTCATTTAATCGCTCTGTTGTAATCCTGTTCAGTTCAGAGAAGAAATACTCTTTTATTTCCTCGTAACAATCAAGATCTATAATACTTATAGTATCTGATAAATCTAAATCCCAATAACCTACATATGTACAGATTGTTAATACACCATTATTTATATTCAGATCTATAGTCATTGATATTTCAAAGTTATCCTTTGTATATACCTTACCTGTTGCCTTGTAATTTTCCATGAGCGAATTATTTATACTATTCTCGCATATTTTCTTGATACATGCTGGCATTGTTGAAACGTTATCCAGAAATATCCCTACAGTTCCACCATCATATATATCAGAATATGTATCAGTTGTCTCTTTCTTATCATGGAATATTTTCAATTCTTCCAATTTATACTGTGGCTGCGTCATTTGGTTGTACCTCCCTTTCTACCTACAAAATTTATCTATCATGTTCTGTAATCTTTCCTTTGCGTCCTGTACATAATATAATTCTCCGTTTATTCTGAGTGCTTTATTATGTTTCTGTGCTGCAATAACCTTTTGCTGATATAGATTGATTCCAACTATCACACCAAGACAAAAGTTATTGACTTCCTGTTCACTGTTCAAAATTTCCACCTCCATCATTTTCCTTTGCATATTAATTCTCCCTTTTGTCCATATCTTTTTCATAGATCTTCACCAGTTTGTAAAATGTTGAACGTTTTAAATCCAATCTATCCATGCACTTAACTGCTGTGACTTCTCCACATCTCCATTTTTCATAGTATTCTTTCCAGTTATCAGGAAATTGTGCGTTAGGTCTGCCTACTGGTTTACCTGTCTTTAACGATGTTTTCTTTCCATTGATGACTGGCATAACATCCATACCCTGTTTTTGCCTACGTCTTGTGTTTTCCAGTTCTTTTTGTGCAACGTAAGAAAGAATCTGCAATACCAGGTCTGCAATAAATTTCTTGTCCAAATTATCATCAGACTGCCTAGTATCAAGTAAAGGCATATCCAACACTACAATATCCGCTCCAATGTCATTGATGATATAATTCCACTGTTCTCTGATTTCTGTGTAATTTCTTCCCAACCTGTCAAGACTGACTATAACCAGCAAATCTCCCTTCCTTAATAATGGTGCCGTCTCAGTCGTTCCAACCAATGCGTTGTACTCTCTTCTGTTGAATGTTTTCCCACTTACCTTATCACATCTTATATTCCTGTCTGGAATACCAAACTCTTTTAACTGCTCAAGCTGTCTGGCAAGATTTTGTTCTGTAGTTGATACTCTTGCATATCCCCATACTTCATTGTTTTCCATTTTTCTGTCCTTTCTGTCTGTAAAACACCTGCCACTTTATGGATATATCTGTAAATAGAATTGACACCTTTACAAATACATTCCCTTACAGAATAACTATTCTCCGTAAAATGACACCTTTATAGACAGTTTTCTAAATCTCTTGTTCCATCGCCAATTAACTGATAGACTAAATATGAAGGGAGTTGATACATATAAATATAGAGATACAGAAGCCAAACCACTTTAAAGACATATCCAAGAAGATTTTTTCAAAACTCGAAGATTTTATATTTTCCATTATTCAGAGGTTGCCTGATAAACTGCTGCCATCTATATTGATTAGCTGGCTCAACGGATACACGGATAAACGTATTTCAGAATTGCAACATCAGATAATTCAGAACAAATGGAGATCTGCAAATCTCAACAATGCCGTTGATTCCATCAAGCAAAAAAATAATCACCTATAGAATTATTTCCATAGGTGATTGACTGCGTTTATTTATTCTATTATCTTACAAATTTCGCTCTTATTCATTGAACATATGTTCTCAATATGATATACTGATATAGTATAATTTAATAGAAAGCAGGATGTAATTTCCGATTATTAGATGCCCTCTAGTTTACAAAGGAGGGAATGCCCTATGAACACACTTGAAGTTTTAACTTTGGTGCTGGTAATTTTTGCGGCTCTGTCTTACATAGATCATCATAAATAATAAAAAGAAATAGCATCCCACTCGTCCAAAAGTAGATGCTATTCTTTACGTTTACATTTTACTGAGGGCAAATCGGAGTTACATCCGATTACCTTTCTAATTAGATTATATACTAGGGCATTTGTTTTTTCAAGTGCCCTTTTTAATACCACATTTTCATTTATTCCTGTTTAAACCTATTTTCATATGATAATTCAGGCTTCAAGTCTATTTCCCAATCAATTATATCTCGTGGCTGGCATTGTAAAAGCTGGCATAAATCCTCAATCGTTTTTGTTGATACATCACACACAAACTCTTTTCCATTATGTTTGTCTTTGTATTCCTGAAGTTTTTGCTCTATCTCTTCCATTGAATCCCCTGTACACATTTTAATTTTTGTTAGTGTTCCCTGTGGAATCAATGATTTTTGACGTATTGTATATGTCGTTATTTTTTTCTCCTTTAATTTTTCCATTAACTTGTTGTAATTTATCATCTTAATCTCCATTATTTTTATTTTAGACCTTTCCATATATTATATTTTATGATTTTTTTCATTTCAAGTAATCTTCATTTTTTTGCAAAATTTTATAAAATTTCCTTTATAGTTTTAATAAGGACAGAGATATTTTCCCTGTCCTTTCACTATGTATTTCCTTATTTCTCTATCGTTCATCAGGGAAACATACTGTTGTTGCATTTATTTCCGAATCCTCTGAAATTCTGTTGGTTATGATCCATATTTTCCCTTTGGATGTTTTATATGCACCCAGAATATATAAATCTTCTGGGTAGTCCAAGGCTTCATCATTTGTCTTTTTATCCTCATTATCAAGACAACCCCAATCTTTAACTGCATATCTCTGCAATGACACCATAATCTCTGTAGCAAACTTTTTATTGGCTGCCATTATATCGTTGATTCCCTTTGTTACAACTACCTGTCCCATATCGAAAAATTTTGATGTTACCATGTTTTTCATCCTTTCCATCTATCCTGCATTCCTGCAATACTGATTATTCCTGCTGTTACATTCTCCCTTTACTCTTCTGAAATACTCTTCCAAACTGAATGAATATGATCTGCTCTGTAAGCAAGTACATTTTCCATTTTTTATAACTGTTGTTTCTGCTATGACGATATTATTAGTCAATATCAACTTGCCTCTTATAATATTTTCCAGTGACTTTCTCAGATCTCTGTATGAGCAATCTATATAAAATTTTCTGCCGTTATTTCCATCATTCACAAAATATATAATCCTATATGTGAAACAATCCTCTATCATATTATTAGCAAGGCATCCTCTGTTAATATCTGTTAGAATATCTGATATTGTGTACATCTGTATCACCTCGATTTCTCTTATACCAGGAGGAGGATTTTCCTCCCCTGTTTTCCTTTATGCAACATTCTTGATTACTGTAAAATACTGTTTAACAAGTGCTGTAAGGTAATCAAGTTTTCCATGTACTGTTCCACTATCCCTTGTTGATCTGTCTATATCCAGATCTATCCATGTTTTTCCATTTATCTCTGTATATTTTCCATCAGCTATTAGCCAGTGAAGGAACTCTCCAAAATCTTTGTCGTTTCTTCCAAGTTCTGTAAATGCCTTGAATGTTGCAACAAATATATACCCATTCTTCCTATTAAATAACTTCCTAATTTCGCTTGTTATTTCCGTTGAATCAACCAGCCTAGTTAGTAAATTATCCAAGCTGTTAAAATCAAATATGGTTGCGTTCTCATTTAACCACTTGAAGCCTACCTTTGTATCTTTCCTGTACTGCTCTGGATAGTTACACAATATTGCCATATCTCCAATGGTTCTCTCGAATGTGCCGTTGATTCTGTCTCTGTTATTGCAAGAGTACATATCCTTAAAGAATCTGTTTTCTGCAATTTCCCTTATTTCACTTGCGAATGTATCAATATATGTAAATGCTTTCTGAGCCTGGTTCATAGGCTTACAGTTATTCAATTTGCGTACCAGTTTTGATATTTGCGTAGTATCACAATTCTGATGAATTACAACCTCCAACTGATACCCATTGAATCTCTCTTTTAATTCCTCTGGTAACTGCTTATAGGTTTTATTACGAATATCACACTCTATATTTTCCCAAATAGCCTCGCAATGTTCGTCTCGCTTTATATTTCCATTTTCATCTGTTACTTTTCGCTGATAAGTGACCATATATTCATCAAGGTTCTTTGTTATTTTTGCGTTTCCATATCTGAATAATGACAATGTACTGCTTCGCTGTAATCCATCAATTATCCACTGTCTGGTAATCCCGTTTGCTGTGGTTTCCTCACCTAAAATAATAGGTGGTATATAATCATCTGATAATACTGAGGCTATAAGCTCATTTATCATATTTGGATTCCACTGTCCTGATCTTCTCTGACATTCCTGATCTGTTCTGATTTTCTCCGCTTTCATGTCCTTTAAATACTGCTCTAATGTGTATATCTGCTTTCTGATGTTCTTCATAATGATTACCTCCTAGAATAAAATCTTTACATTTTCAAAACTTCTCATACCCTTTATATTTTCGGCATATTCTTTTGATGAAATTTCTAAAATCTGCCGTATGTCTTTGGGTTCGTACCCATCCATTAAAAGGTTGAGTATATTCACCTGTTGACTAGATAATTTTGAAATATACTGTTGTGCTTTGTCCTGAAATTGATTGTTGTTTGTTGCTTCCTCGAATGTGTCAAAATCGGATGGTATAAGGTTATATATATCATTGCCGTTATCATCAGAATCATCTAATGATGAGGTAAATTGATTAATAACCCTTTTTGCTCTGTGTCTGTCTCTTACCTCTGTTTTGAATTTCCTCTTAATGCATCCATGAAGAAATACATCAAAGCTGATACCCATATCTGAGTTATAAGAGTTGTAAGCTTGCCATAATGTCATATTTGCAATGCTGTAAAAGTCGTCATAATCTGATTCTGATAACGTCTCACCCAGTTTCAAAAAAATTGATCTTGAAATTTTCTTCAGTAACTGCATATTATTTTTACAATACGGCTCTAACACTTCTACATTTAATTGTGCGCCTGTCATTTTCTCACCTTCTTTCATGCTGGATTATGGTATATTACCGAATAGGCAAGCGGAGAACTGAATCTCCCACGGCTAAACCGTCACCGCCTGAATTATCACTCTGTTACAAGTGTAAAATAATTATCAATTACAACCTTGTCACCTACTTTGATTTCTGATTTACAAGCGGTGTGGCAACCTCTGTCGCTATTGTCTTTTACGCTGTATGTGCTGCATGTAAGATCTTTAATACTGATTGTTCTTGTTTTACTCATATATAAATCCCTCCTATTCTTTAGGGTATCGGGTGGATTGCTCCACCCTTTGCCCTGTTGATTGTTTGTTGTTAGTTGATTCTTAAAGACTGATATTTGCTAACCTTACTAACCTTTGCATAATCATCTTTACTAAGTAATTTCTTTACTTCATCTTTGTTGACTGTTTCACGCTCAACACTTGAAAGTGTAGCTTTGAAAATGTTACCAATAAATCTACGGATTGGCTTACCCTTGTTATCAACTGCTTCACATTCTTCTGTTTCATTAAGAAATTCCATAACCTTTGAATTTAAAGTTGTGATGTTGTCCTCTGCTTCTTCCTTGATTCTTTTCCACTCTTGAATCTGCTCCATTGCTTCATTCATTTCTTTAACTGTCATACACATAATAATTACCTCCTTGAATGATACTTGATTGATTTGTTGTAAGTCATTCGGTTGACTATGCCTATATGATACACAAATTTATGTGTATAGTCTATTCGCAGTATGCACAAATATGTGTGAATATTTTTGTGTAATATGTACACGCTTTTATGTGCATGTTTTTATTGACTGTGCACACATATTTGTGTATATTATAGATAACAAATCAATCAAAAACAATTCAATCAAGGAGGTTTTCAGTAATGAAAATGTACAAAATTTATTTTGAAGGTCAGTTAATAGGTATTGAAACATTCAGTACAGAGGAAGTAAGAGAGATTAACAACTGTGACGATATAAGAGTTGAACTTGTTACAGATTAGAAAAGGGGGGGACATTATGACATATTTCAAGAATGTTGAATCATTAGAGGAATTAAGAAAACAGTATAAGGAATTATTAAAGAGGTTTCATCCAGACAACCCCAACGGCTCAACAGAAGCCACACAGTCAATCAATGCAGAATATGAAAGCCTGTTCAATATATTAAAGAACAGACACGAAAACAGAGCAACAACCGATTCAGAGGATAAAGCATCATATAACAATATGAAATATGACTATACAGAAGATATAAGGCTCAGAGAGGTTATACAGAATATTATCACACTGGACAATATCAATATTGAAATTGTAGGTTGTTGGATCTGGGTTGATGGTGACACATACGCACACAAGGACATTTTAAAGGGTCTCGGCTTCAGATGGGCAAGAGAAAAAAAGAAGTGGTATTTTCACACTGAAGCATTCAGAAAAAGAAGTCATAAATCGTTATCTATGGACGATATAAGAAATTTATATGGAAGTACAGAGGTAAAGACAGACGAAAAGAAACGGCTCAAAATGGCTTAATATAAAAGGGTATAGCCACAAAGTGGGTATACCCTGAATAATAAGAGGTGGTTATCATGTTCAATTATTATGAAAATGGAAAAATAGAAACCCTATCAGCTAGAAAAGTATACAGACTTTACACAATCGCCGTTGATGATGAGCAAAAGGCAAACGGCACAACCTTTTATTCATGGCTCTATGAGATGGAGAAAATGCAAATTCTCAATAGAATGTAGTCAATAAAATAGCGTAAAAAATAGGCTAGAGGTTTTTAATCTCTAGCCTTTTATTATACCCATAGGGGTATGTATACATTTTATAATATTGTCGTCTGTCCATCCGTGGGTGTATCTGTACCATTCACACGATACAGCCCAGAAACCAAGCAACGAACTAGGGGGGTGGCATAAACTAAAAAACATGTTTTATTTTCTGCTATGGGGTGTATCTGGTACATCTATACACTGACTCAAACTACAATCCCACTTGATCTACTCCATACATTGCCTGTTCATAGCTAAATCCTTCATACTGTAACTGGTGGAGTAGTCTATCTCTTCCCATATCTGGTGAAGAATGTAAATAAGACTTTGCTTTTTTATATGCTTGATCGTTCCAATCTGCATTGCAATTATCCACTCCATATTGAACTTCATCATCTGTGAACCCTTCATATTCAAGTTGATGTTGTAGCCCACTATATGAAAACGCAGAACTATTCAAATATGACTTAGCCTTTTTCAATGCCTGTTCTTTCCAATTAGCACCACAATTATCAGCTCCATACGTTGCTTCAGATGTAGAAAAACCTTCATACTCTAATTGATGTATTAACCCAGTATAGGAAAATGCAGAGCTATTAAGATACGATTCTGCTTTTGCTTTTGCACCAGCATTACCTGTCTTTGGTGTATAATCATAGCTTGAACCATAAGAGTATGACAAGGAATGATACGCACAATATTTGCTATTATGTGTTCTCTTTTCTGTGCATCCATCAAAGGCACATCTGGTTGAAAAATAATATATCCAGAATATTACAATACATGCTACAACTACACCAATAATAGCCTTTACATTGATTTTGTTTGCTGGTGCAGCAGTATTTGGAACAACCTCTTTTTGCTGTTCTGCTTCATAATATGCTTTTACATTATAGCCACATCCAGGGCAAGACTTAGCTGTACTTGATACATTTTCTCTGCCACATTCAGGACACTTTACTAATGCCATTTGTTTTCTCCCCTTTGATAAACTTACAGCCTACAACTCCACAGGCAATGCCACCTAAACATAATACAATAGCTTGTATGCGATATTCCCATATTTTCTTATTATCATCTTTTGCCATATCCTCATATTCAGATGCAATATATCTATATGTACCACTAAACCATGATCCATAATTTCTTGCATCCGCACTATTTTCTGCATATCCTTCCATGCACTCTTTATAGTGCTGTTTGTAAAAAGAATATGTATCATTGTTAATTCTAGTAAAGGCAACAATCAGCATGATACAAGCCACCACGCAAAGAGCAATTCCAATATATTTTTTGTTCTTATATACCGGCACTGTCGCTGTTGTATTTATGATATCTTCTACTGCTTCAGTTTCAGATTGAACTATTTCATATCCACAACTAGGACATACAGTTACATTATCTGCTACCTCAGTTCCACATTCAGGACATTTCATCGAATCCCTCCCATTTGTTATTATCTATTCGATAATCTTGATTGTTGAATATGCATCATTTTTAAGGACTGTTTTTAATCTTGCCAAATCAACATCACCTACTTTATCTTCGCCATCAATATAAAGATTTACTAATTTACATATTAACAAATCATACAGATCGTCTTCATCGTCTGAATCATAATCATCCTCATCTAATGAGTTACAAGAACCTAAAACCTTATATGCCTTATCCTCAGTATTATAATATCCTAGCACATAACTTGTTGTATTACCTCCAAAACCATTCTGTGCTCCATAATGGATAATACAAGCTGGATGCTTGTCTGATACTTCTTCTGTGCTATCCTCTGTTTCTGAACTTTCTGAATCTTCTTCTCCACCCATTGAAGCATAAAATGCTATGTCATATGGCTGAAAAGAATCTGGATTTTTAAGATAATTCTTTAAATCGTTTATAGTTGAATATGCATAGGATTCATATTTCAACTGTTCCTGAATCGTTGCCACATCTTTATATCCACTAATAGAATCCAGCAACTTATCAGCTTCATCATATTTACCTTTTTCCAAAAGTGTCATAGCTTCATTGTATGTATTTTTCGGCTTAACTACTTTGATGTTGTATACTATCAATCCTATAATTGCCCCCAATACTACTATCACCACAATAGGAATTACTATCTTAGCAATATTTTTCTTGGGTTTTGCTTCTAGTGGCGTTTGAACAGGTACAGATTCAGCTACAAACTGTTCATCTTTTTTCTCCTCTTCAAATGGGCAGCCACAATGTACACATTCTGTAGCATCAATTGGATTTTCTTTTCCGCAGTCGCTACATATTTTAGTAGCTGGCTTATCCTCAATTAATATCTTTCCACAATGCACACACTTCTTTGCCTTGTCTGAAATTTCCTGTCCACACTCAGGACACTTAATCATAGCCATACCTTCTCCTCCTCTGTATGAATAATATTATGTTTCTATTATATTCGTTTTAACGAAGATATTCAATCATAAGAATATCTTTTATCCTTTATTCATAAGCTATGAATGGAGGTGCTATGATGATTGATTATTCCCCTTTCTGGAATACTCTTGAAAAATCAAGTGAGAACTGGTATACACTCACAAACAAATACCATATGTCACATAGCACATTGCATAGACTAAAACATAATATGGATGTATCAACCAAAACCCTTAATGATTTGTGCCGTATTCTCGGCTGTGATATTTGCGACATAGTAAAATACGTCAAATCAGATAATGACCAGATATTATAAAAGAGCAAGAGAACTGATCTCCTGCTCTTATTATTTTTGAGAATGATAATAAAAACTACGCATTTACAAAGGTTGTACACAGTGTACAACTATGTCAGGTAAAAATGAACCTATCATATTTAAAAAATAATCTATTATAGTTTTGTATCTACATAATATTCACGATAACATCTATTATCTACATCCCCCAAAACCAATATAAATTTTACCCTTGTTTCACCGCCCGAATTAAAATTGTGTCTATTTTTCAGAAAATTGTGTGCAATTCTCAAATATTCCTTATTTTCTTACGTTTTTACGATATGGCATAATACTCAGTTTTTCGTCACAATTCAGATTTAATATTATGTAAACCAACACAAAATCAACGTTTTTTCACTGCCACGATATTATGTACGATAAGGCAGCAGATGGGGGGGATGTTTAAACTATGATATATTAAGTACCTACTATTTTGTTATAGTACCCACAAATTACAATAGTGATTCTTCTTTTATCACTTCCATGTTGCCGCCCATACAAATAGGTAAACAAACAACTTCATCTTCTCTGTCAATATAAGCAAGCACATCTTCTATAGGTACTTTCACAGTATAGACAACACTTTTTGTCAATGGTAGCATCTTAAATCTTGTTGCGAAAAATTTTGCCTGTTCATAATCTAATGTATAACTAACAGACTGTGTATAATCCAAATTTCCTTTATCAGCCACCTCAAATTCCCCACGATATGCAACTATATGATTATCTTTAACATGTTCTTTTATTATCTCATATGCTTTTTTCTGATACTCTTTACAATATCCATCATTAATAAGCTGTTTCAGTATCTCTAAGAAATCATCTCCAATACTATAAAATGAATATGCATCCATAAGCATTTGCATATAATATTCTTCACAAGGAAATTCTTCTATAATCAATTCGTGTACTAAAGAATATGGAACTATAGAACTATCTGAATATTTAAAGCACATTTTTGAAAACTCATCATAATAATCTTTTGGAGTTAAATCAAAATCATCATTCATATCTAAAAACTTATCAATATCTTCATTAAACATACCTAATTCATCCATGTAACGACCTCCAATACATTCATGTTTTTCTCTATTTTACCATATTAGCCTTCAAAAAAGGTAAAAAAATAAGGCATATCAGATAATCTAATATCCAATATGCCTATGATATAATAATCAACCACCATTGAGCAATAAATCTCTATTATGTTCCTCAAGTTGATACATAATTATTGCGTACATGAAATAATCAAAAGAATGATTCCCAATATCTCTTTTTGCCAAATCAAGAATAATACAATTTTCAAAAGATTCCTTTACTTTACCACCACTGGATATATGGGTCTCATATAAATTTAATTTTCCCTTTTTATCAAGCAATTCAAATAATTTCATATTTTCTTTATAATATTCAAACTGCATAGCATGAAACATAAACATTACGCTACTATAAAACGCTAGTCTAAAATTTATTAATGCATTCCTTACAACCCAATCTGTATTATACGGGTCTATATTTTTATCTACATATTCTCGACAAAGATTCTCATCAAAATCGTATACTTTATATTCTATAAGTGTTCTGCAAATTATCGCACTAATTTTATGAAAATCCATACGATGTTCTATTTCAGAATCACCTCTATGATATTCACCATAAAAAGTCCTTTTTACTTCTTCCCTTTTACGTTGATAGTATTTTTCTGCATCACTACATATTCTATCCAAGTCACGAATACGAACATTGCAATATTCTCTAAATTGGGGGTCTGATTGAATATATATATCATTTACTAATGGAACTATCCACTCTGTCCATATATATCTAAAATTACTTTCACTTTCCATATATTATGTCTCTCATTCAACATTATACTTACTCAATTTATGATTATTTTTATGAAATTCTATCATTTCTGTAAGTTTGGGTGCAGTATTATCTGGTTCAAACTTATTTAAAATATATTTACTTGCATGTACAGTACTACTACTTCTTTTCAGCGTAAAATACATTATCACAATCACAAAAATAACTAATGCTGACAAGAAACATATTGCTGCTAAAATTCCATTCATCTCTTTTTCTCCTTTTATCATTAACTATGTCAGACTATGATTTCTATGCTTATATTTTTCTTTGTAACACATTATATTTAACCAAAGCAAAATAGCAGTAAAAAAAGCTTCTAATATTATCCATATTTTCGAAATACCTGTCATCACATACATACAAAATATTATGGCATAAATCATTACAAATATACATGTAAAAATATTAAACACATAATTATTGGATTTATCTCTTAACAATTCTGAGATATTTACCAATACACATCCTAATACATATGTTATAGTTGTAGGAATTAATGAATCCAAAAGTACTTTCATAAAATCATTACCATCACCTAATGCAATATACTGTACTATTATCAAACTAATACCTAACACATATGTAATAACTATCGTTAAAATAAAACCTAAATGCTCTTTTACAAATTCCATCTCTATTTGTCTCTTTGTATTTATCTCAATTATTTATAGTAAAACTCTATAAAAAATTGCCTTGCATTACACAAGACAACCTAATCATACTGCCTCCGCAGGACTTACGGACTTTACAACGCATCCGCCTGTTTCTTAGGCTATCTCATTTAATAACGCTTTCCATTATATCATCTTAGTGTATACTCCGCAAGTATTTCTTTATGGTTTTCTAAATAGCTTGTCATTATTGTAACATATTTTCGACATTTTGTAGCACTTTCTTTAGATTTTTTATCTTAAAACGCCATATATTGTAGATAATATTAAACCAACTACATTATTCTGTTGTTTAGTCAATATAAATTATGTCATCGGCTATGCCTGCAAACTCCACTAATCTGTAATCTCCACTTTCCAATCTATCATGCACAATCCGATATCCTTTATACTCCCCTAATCCTCATATGGACTATAAGGACATTCCTTATAATTAACCAATGCATCAAATAGCCTGTCTGGTATCTTGTCCATACTTTTCAATGCTCATATCTTAGCATAGCCTCATATACATAATCCTGTACTTTGCCCTTGCAACTCTCTGCTAATTCCTTAATATACTTGATTTTGCCATCAATTAATCCCTGTTGTGCTAACTCTTCAGTATCGTATATACCCAAATCTATCTTCTTATTCAATATTGCAAATGATACTGCATACTTGTTGTCGTCATCCTTGACAATACTATTTTTTATCCCTCGCTCCTCAAACACAGTATTTATATAATGTGTCAAAAATGAGCAAGTCTCTGGACTATACATATTACTTTCCTTACAGAGCAGATCTTTATCAAGATCAACCTTAGTTCCAGGAATATAATGTGCATCAAACCATATCTTGAAATTCTGGTAGTTCTGCCATTCCACGCACACATTTTTATCCATATAATACGGCTTTAATTTATGAACCTTTTTGTTATAACACCTCTGGATCATATTCTTCCATTTAATAAATGAACATGATTCACTATCTATATCTGAAGACTCTACCCCAACATAACCAACACCCTCATAAGTTCTTTTATTGTGCCAAGGTTTCCAGTCATCAGGCTTAAACTCCACAGCATTTACAATATTTATAATCTGCTTATTCGTTACTGCTCCATCCTGTTCATATACTCTTAAAATCTCTCTGTATTGTTTATCTGTTACTGGGAACAAATGCTTGTAGTAATTATCACTTTGGTCGTTATTCTTATGCCACACCATTGTATTATGTTTCATGTCATAGTTGACAACGAACATCTGAATTACAAGCGTACAAGCATTAACTCTCTCTTTCTTATATCCCCACCTATCCTTGGATTTAAAATAAACATTCCTGTTAAGTGTATAAGTCAATTCCTTTGTCGTTCTTGAACGCACCCCTTTTACAAGTTGATATGTGCCGCCATCCAACTGTTGAATCAATCTACCATAATTTGAGATCCATGCGGATTTATAATCAAATAATCGTACAAACACTTCATCTTTCGCAATATTATCAATACCAGATTCTGACCTATATAATATTTGAAAATGATATGGCTTCTTGTATTTTCTCCGTATCTTTACCAATTCACCATTATTGTATTTTTCTAATCCATCTGCAAGTTTTAATTGTAATTGTTTTTCTCTTCTACGTTCACTGTAACACGCTTTACAAACTGTCCTTCTTTTCTGATTGTAACTGCTAATTCCATATTCAAATATGGGAAGCTCCCTCCCACACCATTTACAAACTTTTGTTTCTTCATTACTCATATTTACTGTCCTCCATTTTGCTAGATCAGAGGACAAGAAAAGGCACGCCCAAACTAGACGTACCTTCATATATAGTTACTACCTTCAGGTAGCAGTTGATTTATACTTATATACTAGGAATATGTGCTGAACCGCACAATAGACACCCTTCAGAACAAAGGGTCAAAATGATATTTTTAATATATTTCTTGAACTCTGATACAGACTTTATTTTACTTCCTGTCTGTTTTGGAATATTCATACATTTGTTGTTATTCTGTGTATTTATACTGATTACACTTTTTCATAAAAAATTCTAATACCATATCCTGTATTTTTCTGTGAATCTCAGGATTTTTCATGGCTTCCTTGAGTTGTTTTATATCCATAATCTTATTGCTCCTTCTCTTTTAATCTTAAATCTTCTCTTATCCTGCCAATCATACAGCACATACTGTTATAATTACCTGAACACTTCTTGCCTCGTGTAAATATAATGTATTTAGCCAGCTCATTCTTTGGACAATCAACCAGCTTTGCCCCATATCCTATATACTTACATTTAGTTCTCAATATCTTCTCCTGTTTGTTGCGTACCCTTGCAAGTAAAGCATTGCAAGATTTAACATTATTGTTGCGTATAAACTTTGCCATCCATTCAAACAACTCTGTATTATCTCGTACTCTATCAATATCTTTTGGGTACATCTTCTCCCATTCTGTAATTACATTTTCTGGTGCTGATTCCATATTTAGTATCATAATCTGTCTTGCTACAATAACCTTTTCTCATTGTAGTTAATGATTCTCTTGTTCATCATCTAACCTCCACGTCAAATCCTTGTTTTCTCAAATAATCCAATGCAGCTCTAACCAACTCACCATTCTCAACAGTATTTGCCATAGTGTCATCCCATACGTGAGGTGTGTTTGTGCCAAGCTCTTTGCCACCATGTAATCCCTGATTTGCCCATGTTGCGACCTGATTACCAGTCGCACTATAGTAGTTATCCATAGAATCTGTATCTATATATACATAAGCTGTTACTGTCTTTCCGCTTCGTCTTGCCCCAACTTTAATCGCTGACCTCAAAAAGTCATACTGTCTGCGATAATAAATAGGATCATACGAATCGTAATAACTCTGAAGAAAATAGTTCAAAGTTTTATATACTTGATCTGCCAACTTGTCTGTCATATCTTTCATTACAGGCAGCAGAGCATTTTGTAAATTCTTCATACTTTTTATCTCTGGCATTAGTCATTCTCCTTTATATATCCTTTATCCTCTAATATTGCTATCTGCTGTGGTGTACACATACAACCATATCCAAGACCATATTTTCCATCTTCAATATTTTGCAGATACTTATTATTCATTCTCTGTTTGTTACCTTTCTTTCTGCCAAATTTAATTGTTGTATATGGCTTATTACCATCTTCGTGATTCATTTCACCTATGTTATATGTACGTGGTGTATGAACACTAGGCGAAAGAGAACCTATTTCTCCTATACTAACCTTTTCTCCATTCTCCAAGGCAAGCTCCATCTCTTCTAAGCACATATTGAATATCTCCTGAATGACCGACATTTTATATATATTGTCTTCACGCTGGAATACTCTTGATGCTATCATTTTCTTTGTGATTGTTTGTCTCTGTTCTATCCAATCCATCGTTATCCTCCTTTTGAAATCATTATTTCTTTTCACCCTATATCGTTAGGGGTATGAGCGTGTATTTGGCTCAAATTTTGATTTTAGTACCTTACTTGGTTAATTTATATGTATGGTATTTTTAGGCACTAAAATAAGCCCATACACTCTAATATGAATACTAAAGTATATAGACTTATTTTAATGTCTAAATATTCTATTTTTACTATTTAAGACTAAATAGATACATTACAGTTCCTTGTCTTATATCTTTTATTTTTGTCTCCATGCAATATTGAATAATCTCCATTTTGTCTCCATTAACGCACTAAAATACATTAATTTATACCAAGATATATCAATTTATTACACTTTTCATTCCAATTATGTATATTCCACATTTGGCTTAAAACCTCAGTTTTTATGCGGTCTCAGCGGCTGTTACTCCCACTTATAAGGTGTGAGCTGATAAACGTAATAATTGAGCCAATTCGCATACAAAGTATTCGCGTGGCATCTCCACTTCTTCACTGGTTTCTTTTCCGGGTCGTTGTCTGGATAATAGTTCACCGGAATCTGTGGATTCAGGCCCTTGCCAAGGTCTCTGTGGTACTCCTGGTCAAGGGTCAGCACGTCGTACTCAGGGTGTCCTGTGACAAATATGTTCTTGCCGCCGTCACCGATTATGAGGTACGGGCCAGCCACATCTGACTCGGCTACGATCTCAAGGTGATCATTGTTTACAATGTCCTCCTTGGACACACCGGTATATCTTGAATGTGGCACGTAAAATACATCGTCGAAACCGCGGACTAGCGGTGTTCTCTTGTGGAAGGTGTGATGTTCGTATATGCCTGACAGTTTCTGCGGAAGGTCGAACTTCTGCACACCGTATCTGTAGTAGAGTCCCGCCTGGGCGCCCCAGCAAATGTGCATGGTCGATGTGACATTTTTCTCGGACCAGTCCATGATCTCGCGGAGTTCATCCCAGTAGTCAACATTCTCAAATTCCATCTTTTCAACAGGTGCTCCGGTTATGATGAAACCGTCCCATTTGCGGTTCTTTACGCTGTCAAAATCCTCGTAGAATCTGTCAAGGTGTCCCTTTGTCACGTTCTTGGACTCGTAGGACATGGTTCTAAGAAGCGTGATGTTCACCTGAAGTGGGGTGTTTGACAGGCTTCGCATGAGCTGCAGCTCTGTGTCCTCCTTCAGCGGCATGAGGTTGAGTATCAGAATGTCAAGGGGTCTTATGTCCTGGCTGTGCGCCCTTCCTGTTCCCATGACAAATATGTTCTCGTCCTCCAGTGTTTTCTTAACCGGCAGATCATCATCTATTCTTATCGGCATCTCTATCATTTCCTTTCCGTTTACTACAGTTACTTCTACTGTCCAATCAATTCTAAGAAATCCTCCTCAGATATGATAGGCACATCAAGGCTTTTCGCCTTCTTGTTCTTGGATGATGTAGAATTCACATCGTTATTTATAAGATATGAGGTCTTGGCAGATACAGAACCTGTAACCTGACCTCCTCTGCTCTCTATCAGTTCCTTGAGCTGATTTCTGTTGTCAAAATGGGTGAGCGAACCGGTTATGACGAACACCTTGCCCGCCAGATCCTGCTCCGTATCAGAAACCTCATCCACAAACGTAAGCTCAGCCATCAACCTATCTATGATAGCACAATTCTTCTCATTTTCAAAGTATCTGACTATATCCTCTGCTATAACCTGACCGATTCCGTCTATCTCAACGTATGCTAACACATCTGCCTTCTTCATGGCATCCATATCATTTGCAAAATGCTTTGCCATGAGCTTGGCTGTCGCCTCTCCGACATTTGCAATGCCGAGACCATTGACAAGACGCCACATGTTCGTCTGTCTGGATGCGTCCACCGCAGCCACAAGCTTGTTGTACGACTTCTCGCCAAATCCCTCAAGTTCAACTATATGTTCTCTGTGAGCCGCAAGCTTATACAGATCAGGAAGCTCCTCGAGGATCTTCTCATCTATGAACTTCTCTATGGTCGCCTCTGAGAGTCCGTCTATATTCAACGCATTTCTGGACACATAGTGTGAAAATGACTTGAGTTTCTTCGCAGGGCAGAACTGGTTTGTGCAGTACAGAGTCTCAACTCCTGACGCTGCACCGCCTTCCTCCCTCACTATCTCAGTCTCTCCTCCGCATGCAGGACACGCAGCCGGTATGACCACGTTACCGCTCATGGTTAGATTCCTTGCAATCTGCGGAATGATCATATTCGCCTTGTATACTGCAATCTCATCACCTTCGCCAAGCGCCAATGACTTAAGTATGCTGACGTTGTGTATGCTGGCACGGCTGACTGTTGTTCCCTCGAGCTCCACCGGGTCAAATACAGCAACCGGGTTGATGAGTCCAGTTCTTGATGGACTCCACTCCACATAGCGGAGGTGGGTTATCGCTTCCTCGTCCGCCCATTTGAACGCCATGGCATTTCGCGGGAACTTGGCTGTGGTTCCCAGGCTCCTTCCGTATGCCAGATCATCCAGCATGAGTACCAGACCATCCGATGGGAAGTCATTCTCCGTTATCTTCTCTGAAAATTCCCTCACCTTATCAGGAAGTGCCGCCGAGTCTGTCAGGTAGTGTTCTACCACGGTAAATCCCTGCTGCTCCAACCAGTCAAGCTGATATTTGAATGAATTGTGGAAGTCCACATCCTCACCGTCCACTAAATTAAAAGCGAAGAAATGTACATTTCTCTCTTTTGTTATCTTGTTATCGAGCTGTCTCACTGAGCCGCTGCACAGATTTCGCGGGTTCTTGTACTTAGATTCCGCATCCGTTATCTTCTCATTTATCGCATTGAAATCCGAGTATTTGATGACCGCCTCGCCTCTGATCGTCAGCTTGCCCTTGTACGGGATGTGATGAGGTACATTTGCAAATACCTTCGCATTGTTCGTGATGACCTCGCCTATCTCACCATTTCCACGGGTAACCGCTTTTATCATCTCTCCGTTCTCATATGTGAGAACAACTGTGAGTCCGTCCATCTTCCAGGATATTACGCCCTTCTGACCGCCAAGCCATGACGCAAGAGCACCTACATCCTTTGTCTTGTCAAGAGAAAGCATTGGATGCTCGTGAGCCTCCTTCGGCAGCTCACTGACGACCTCATATCCTACCTTGACCGTCGGGCTGTTGCTCATGACCATCCCGGTCTCTTTCTCCAGGGCACTCAGCTCATCGTACAGAGCATCATATTCCAGATTGCTCATGATCTCTGTATCTTCCATATAATATTTCTTTGCAGCATCGTTGAGCTGCTTTACAAGTTCTTTAATTCTGGCTATCTTGCCATTATCGTTATTGCCACTGATGTCATTATTTTCTTTAATATTTTCACTGGTATTTCTACTAATATCTTCCATACACACCCCACAAAAAATCCTATATACACTCTCTACTACATCCCCACTATCCGTCTCAGCTCTGCCTCTTCCTCGCGGCTGAGCTCCCTTAACTCTCCAGGTCTCATATTGCCAAGCTTCACGTTGCAGACCCTGACTCTCTTCAGGTTCACTACCCTGTAGCCCAATGCATCACACATTCGTCTGATCTGCCTGTTGAGACCCTGTGTCAGCACTATCATGAATGATCTGTCATCTATCTTTCGCACCTTACATTTCTTTGTCACTGTATCAAGTATAGGCACTCCTTCCGACATCTTCCTGATGAAGTCCTCTGTTATCTCACGGTTCACCCGCACTCTGTATTCCTTCTCATGGTTGTTCACCGACTTCTGGATGGCATTTGACAGATCACCATCATTTGTCAGAAGAAGTAGACCCTGGGAGTCCTTGTCCAGCCTTCCCACGTACTGAAGTCTGATCGGATAATCTATGTGATCAAATATATTGTCTGGATCAGCCTTACTCGCTGTACAGGTAAGTCCTATCGGCTTATTATATGCCAGGATCACTGTCCTATCCTTCTGCTGAACCTTCCTGCCCATGAATGTCACCACATCCCCGGGCATGACCTTCTGACCCATGACTGCAGTCTCTCCGTTGATCGTAACCTTTCCATTCTCTATATGTGTATCCGCAGCGCGCCTTGAGCACACGCCCGCCTCACTGAGATATTTGTTAAGTCTTATTCCATCCGCCATAATCTTTCCTCTGTTATTATTTTCCTATATTGTTAATACATATCTCACATTCTAATTTCTGGTCAGCATACACCATGTATCAGCCAGACCAAGGCCAGTAAATTCTAACCAATATGCAGAACCATCATACCATTTATTTTTCATTTTGTGAACCATTCATCACACCATGTATAACCCACAGCAAAGATTCAGTTAAATTAATTTTGTAAAAGTCCTTGATTTTTTTTATCAATTAATGTATATTTAAACAAACGCAAAGGTGTGTTTCTTCGGAAACGCACCTTTTTTTATTTTAGGAAAAGGAAGTGCATATTATGGATAACATCGACAGAAAAATCATTCATCTTTTACAGGGCAACGCCAGAACGCCACTCAAGTATCTGGCCAGCAAAGTCTTCCTTTCTTCGCCGGCAGTTTCAGCAAGAATAGAGAGACTTGAGAAAGCAGGAATACTGACCGGATATCACGCAAGCATCAACCATGAGGCTCTCGGATATCACATCACAGCATTTATACACATGGCTCTTGATCCAAAACAGAAGCCAACCTTCTATCCATTTGTTGAAGCATGTCCAAATGTACTTGAATGCAACTGTGTGACTGGTGCGCACTCCATGCTCATGAAGGTTTGCTTTCCTAATACCATGGATCTCGACTCATTTATCGGACAGCTCCAGAGATTTGGCAGCACAGAGACACAGATAGTATTTTCCACACCGGTTCCTATCAGAGGGGTTTTGATCGACACAGATGATGTGAACTCTTCCGAGGCAATATAAGTCTCATACAGTGATAATATAAAACGCAGGCATAAAGCCTGCGTTTTCTTTAATTATACATATTCTGGAACTTTCTAAATGTCTCATCCGTTCTAAGCAGATAATCATTGTTTTCTTTTACATGTTCATATATCGCCTGTATATCACCAGATGAGTTGATGGTGTTGATATACGAGCTCTCCTTGTCAGACAAAGCCGAATTGTTGATCTTGTAGCTTCCATCTGACTGTTTCGTCACATATAACGACCTTATATCGAGCGGTTCCGAGTTGACATCCTTTATCATCAGATTGGATAATTCGTACACGATATACGAATCTGCGGTATATCCGTTGGCTATATAACAGGTGGTCTTGTTGTACGCTGTTATATACTCCGCTGCTATCTCAATGCTCTTCATGTCGTCAAATTCCGACGGATCTGTGACCAGTCTCTGAAGTGTCGTCTGATCTGCCTTTGTTCTCGCCAAAAGATAATTGTTCACTAGCTGATTTATCTCATCGATCGTACACAGCCTGTAATTTGCTCCGTCTGGTATCTCCAGTCTCACCGTGTTATCTCTTCCGGTTATGTTCTCTGTGAACAGCTTATCGTTTATAAAAAATACATACACATAGACTCCGACAAGTATCAGAAATACCGCCCACAGCAAGGCAAGAACGCCACCAGAGATCCCGCCATGTCTGGATCTTCTTCGGCCTTTCCGCGTCTTTGCCTTCTCTTCGGCAAAATAATCGTCATCGCCATACAGCTCTTCATCATCGAACATATCTCCGGTATCCGGTGCATCATCCATATCCTCAGGATCTTCTATGACATAATCCTCATACGGCCTTTTCTGTCTCGCCGGGGTCTCCTCAACCTCTGAAGCTCCGCCGGGCTCTGAGTTATCAGCCAGCTCCGAATCTTCACTGTCATCTAAGTCATCATCTAATCCCGAGTCTCCACTGTCATCCGATTCATCGTCTGACTCCGGATCTTCACCGTCATCTAAGTCATCATCTGTCTCTGAATCTCCACCGATCTCTGATTTCCCATCCAACTCCGGCTCTTCATTTTCTATATTCTGTTCTTCCGCTTCCAAATTCTTTTTCTTCTTCATCACTGCATATCATCCTTTTACGAAATAAATATCAGAGTATAAAAAAGCGTACCAGGGCGGAGTCGAACCGCCCGTCATGGCTCCGGAGGCCATTGCCGTATCCGATTGGCTACTGGTACACAGTTGGTATGATACTACAAAAAACTCACTTTGGCAAATAAAAAAACGTCCCCGCACTTATATGCGGGAACGCTTTGAATTCTCTTGTGTCACTAAATAATTACATAGTTACCGAAACGAATTTTACTATAAATAAGAGTGCAATAATCGTCACTACGATATCCTGCTTCTTATACTTGCCTGTGAACAGTGTGATAAGAACATATGTGATAGCGCCAAGACCGATACCATTTGAAATAGAGTATGTCAGTGGCATCATAAGGAATGTCACGAATGCAGGAACTGCTGAGCGCATATCCTCCATATCAACCTTTGCAAAGTTCTTAGCCATAAGTACACCTACGAAGATAAGTGCTGGTGCTGTTGCACATGATGGAATGATGTTGGCAACAGGGCTGAGGAACAGACATACTGCAAAGCAGATTGCTGTAACCAAACTTGTAAGACCTGTTCTACCACCTGCAGCGATACCTGAAGCTGACTCTACAAATGTTGTACATGTTGATGTACCGAGAATAGCTCCTGATACAGTACCTATAGAGTCACACATCATACACTCGTCAAGCTTCATTGGGTCACCCTTCTCGTCAAGCATATTAGCCTGGGAAGCTGCACCATAGAGAGTTCCGATGGTATCAAACATATCTACCAGACAGAAGCTGACAACAAGCATGATTGCTGAGAACACACCGCCGATATACTCAGCAGAGAATGCATCCTTCCATGCCTGTCCCTGGAACACTCCGAGGAATCCGACTGAACCGAAATCCTTGAATGACTGTCCGATCGATGAGAAATCAAAGTTAGGTGCCTGAAGCATCATAACATAATATAATACTGTAGATGCAAGGATACCTATGATAATGTTACCCTTTACATTAAGCTTTGCAAGGATCGCAATTATTATAAATCCTACAAATGCTACTATAGGAGGTGCGATCTGTGCAATAGCCTCCTTTGTGCTGCCAGCGCTTGTGATCACACCGTGAAAATCAAAGAACTGAACAAATGTATATGGGTTGTCCTGGATAAGTGTTGCATTCTTCAGTCCGATAAGAGCTATGAACAGACCGATACCTGCCGGAATTGACTTCTTAAGGCACTCAGGCATTGCAACTGCAATGTACTTTCTGAGTCCTGTCACTGAAAGAATCAGGAATACGAGACCTGATATCAATACTATTACCAGACCTGCCTGATAACCTCTGATAACACTCACACCTGCAAATGCTGCACCAGCTACGAAGATAGTACAGAAGAATGAGTTAAGTCCCATTCCGCAGGCCTGTGCAAATGGCATGTCCGCGAGGAACGCCATGAGAAGTGTTCCCACTATTGCAACAAGAATAGATGCGATGAATACAGCATTCCATACTGTACCAAGCTCACCAGCCATGTCTGGAACTGCCCCTGCCAGCCAGCCATTGCTGCCTTCTCCTGCAACCTGATTTGGATTGACCAGAACGATGTATGCCATGGCGAAGAATGTTGTAAGTCCTGCCATGATCTCGGTCTTGATTGTAGACCCACGCTCTGAGATTTTGAAGAATTTGTCCATGATTACTCTCCTTTTCTCGTTTTAGTATAATATAAACAAATACTTATCCATTCTATATCACTTAATGATACTTTTTCAACTACTTTCAAATAATTTCTTAATGTTCCTTACAAAAATTAAATAACATATAAACAAATAATAAAATAGTCCGGCCGGGTATTCCCCAATCGGACTATCGTATATATGTATTACTCTGTACTATTTTACTTTTTTGACAACAAGACCTCTCACTACTTTATATCTTGAACCTGATATCTTAACTATACCGGTAACTTCTGTGGCGATCTTGCCCTTCTTCACATAGTAGTTCTTGTGATTCTTAGGACTCTTTACTATTCCCGTCTTGCCTGACTGGAATACACCCTTGTAGATATAGCATTTAGCACCTGTTGTGGTACTCTTGAAGAAGCCTGTATAACCTGACTGGATTATACCTTTCTTTACATAGTAATACTTCTTATTCTTAGTGCTTCTGACAAGGGCTGTCTTGCTCTCTGCAAATTTGCCCTTTATTATGAGACACTGCTGTCCCTTTGAATTTCTGTAGAAACCTGTGTATGCTGTATAAATCTTGCCATTCTTTACAAGATATGTTTTTCCCGTCTTAGGGCTCCTTACAAGTCCCTTGTATCCTGTCTTTACCACGCCATTTACAACATAGTAGTTGACTCCGGCACTCCTGACAAATCCTGTGTAATTCTCCTGAACCACGCCCTTCTTATAGAAGTAGGTCTTTCCATTCTCCTTCACAAGACCATTCTTGCTTGTATCAATAGAAGGAGTTGGGTCTGGTGTTGGATCTGGATCCGGTGTTGGTATTGGATCTGGTGTTGGATCCGGGTCCGGTGTCGGATCTGGGTCTGGTGTTGGATCTGGGTCCGGTGTTGGATCTGGATCCGGTGTTGGATCTGGATTTGGATCTGGTGTCGGTGTGATATCCGCATCCTTGTAGAGATATGCGTCATCCCATGTTCCCCATGCCTTACCTGATGCGGTTGCTCTCATTCCGACAACAACCTCTGTTGTCTCTTCCACTGTAAATCTAATCTCAGGATGCTGCCAGATTTTCCAGCCCTGTGGGACTGCAGGTGCGGATGCGAGTTCTGTATCTCCAGCTTTTGCATACACCTCATACACATCGTTATCTCCATTTGCACCGCCCTGAAGATATGCGCTGAACACATACTCTCCCGGCTCAAGTGTGATGGTCTGATATACATCATATGCAAAATCTGATGAATTGTAGTAGTGACCACAATATGCACCGTTTCTAAAATCTTCCTTTGTCTTGATTGCAAATCCCTTGCTTGTATCAGCGATGGTCCATCCCTCGTTTCCTGACTCAAATCCAGGATTTACAAGGATGTTCTCCTTTAATATTGTTACATTGCACTGAACCTCGACAGTCTCATCATTTACTGTCACAGTTCCCTTTACAGTACATGTTCCTGCACCGTAGTTCTTTACCTTCTCAAGCGCTCCATCCTCCCAGGTGATGTCTGCGCTCTCTGAATTGCCATCATTGTAAGCTACTGTTGCTGCAGTCGGCAGAGCTACATTTGCAATATCTGTTATCTCGATCTCAACATCATCAACTGTTATTGAGACTACCTCTCTCTTTGTCTTTGTTCCTGTGTGAACATAGGCAAATGTCTTGAGTGACTCAAGTGGGTGTCCTGTGAAGTCAAACAGTGCCTGGTTGTCAACTGCTGAACCGCCGTACCACTTGCCGGCGTCTGCTGCGTCGTACTCTCCTGCGTATGATGAAGCCCAGCCTGAACCGTACTTCTCCCATGCCTCCTTGTTGGCTGCAAGGACGTCTGCTGCATTCTCTGCAGATGAATCATACACATTTACAGGAAGCCATGCAGGCTCCCAATAGAATACACCGATTCCTGAAGAACCTGTATTCTTTACTGCTTTTATAACGGAGCTTATCTCATTGGCCTGTCCCTGAACTGATAAATCATAAGTTGTAGAATCATCTTTACCTTTTCTGACAGTATTTTCATGTCCATCTCCGTCATCCAGTGTATAGGCCCATGATGTCTCTGCCACCATGACAAGCTTGCCATATGTGTCTGCCACATTCTTGAGAACCGATGTGAGATTGTCTGTTGAGCCATGCCATACAGGATAGTATGATGATGCAAATACATCGTAGTCTACGTTGTATGTATTAAGTCTCTTTGCAAAATTTGCGTAATTGCCACTTCTCTCAGGATTGGTGAAATGGATGGCAACAAGGATATTCTTGTCGATGGCTCTCACTGCCTCACTTCCGGCGCTGAAGATCTTTGCCATGTTTTCCCAGTTCTTTGAAGTCTCACCACATATTCCGTTGGTCGTCTCGTTACCGATCTGAACCATGCCGACATCAACGCCAGCATCGAGCAGAGTCTTAAGGCTCTCTGATGTGTATGACTTAACTGCAGCTACCTTCTCGTCAAGAGTGAAGTCAGCCCAAGCCTTAGGCACCTGCTGTTTGCCAGGATCAGCCCAGAAATCCGAATAATGGAAATCCACAAGAAGCTTTATTCCGGCTGCTGTTGCATACTGTCCGATCTTCTTGGCTGTCTCCAAATCATTGTTACCGCCGCCGTAACCGTTTTTGTCTGCATCATATGGATCATTCCATACACGGACACGCACATAATTTATTCCACATGAAGCAAGGAACTTGAAGTATCCGATATCATCCAGCTCGTTGCCATCGAAATCATAATACTTAACTCCACTGTTCTTCAGTGACACATAGGATGATACGTCTACGCCCTCGATAAATGACTGCTTCTCTCCGTTCAGATCTGTGTATGTGAGATCACGCACGCGGTCCACATAAATTCCAGCCTCCACAGGCTCAACTACATCTTCCTCGTCTGTAAGCTTGCAGAGCTTTACATTGTCTATCTTGCCCCAATATCCCTTGGCAAGACTGCCCTTGAATGAAATGCTGACATCAGTTGTATCCTCAAGAACGAACTCTTCTGTCTCATTTGTCGCCCATGCATCCCATCCGGTCGTGGCTCCAACAGCCTGTGACTTATCAGCGACAGATACTGTGAGCCCTGTATCCTGGGCATCGCCCTCGACATCATACTCCAGCTTGTATGTTCCCGCAGGAACAGCCTCTACAGTCTGTGTGATGCTGACATCAGCCGCATCTGAAGCCCAGATATTAAGATAATATGTGGAGTTTACATTACTTCCACCGTTTTTTACAACAAGCTCAGCTCCCGATCCACTCTCTATAGTCCAGTTACTGCTGTCACCTGTTTCAAAATCACCATTTGCAACCTTGAGTGTGTCCACCCAGCTCTCCGCAGCCTTCGCTGTTATCAGTGAAGCTCCCGATCCAAAGATCTGCCCTACCATAAGCGCTCCTGCAAGAACTGCACAGCCAATCTGCTTTACAATTCTCTTTCTTCTCATATACGCCCTCCTAATAAGTAATATTACGCAGACGCATTCCAATGCGCTTCGCGCGGCGTCCGCATTATCACAAGTATTCCTCCTTGTAATGTTGATCAACAGTTGCGCAACCGTTTGTCCTTATGGTGATATATTAACATATTTGAGTTCTGGTTACCATGTCGCTTGTAGACAATGTTTTTAAGAATTAATTGTGCATTTTGTATACATCAAAGCGCAACTCAAGCGCAATCTATTTGCAAATTTGTGCGCAACAAGATAATATTATATTATGTATTTTCAAATATGCACAATAAATCCCAACGCTTATACAAAGAAAACGCCCTGTCCATGATATGTTATGTAAACTTCATATCATGAACAGAGCGTTTTAACGTATACACACTGTATTATTCTATAATGTAACTTGGAATGTGATGTATCCATCCCCGTCACATCTTGCTGTTATCCTGCCCTTGTGAGACTCAACTATCGATTTGGCGAGAGAAAGTCCTATTCCCGAACCTCCGGTCTCCGAATTTCTTGAGCTGTCAGGTCTATAGAATCTCTCAAACAATATATCCTGAGAGCCCTCTTCCATGCCATCTGTAAGGTTTTTGAGAACAAACTTCACCTTTCTGCCATCACGCTTCAAGGATATACTTATATCCGCTGATTCAACAGCATACTTCATGGCGTTATCCACCAGTATGCTTATGAGCTGCCTGATGGAATTCTCATCTCCGACATACTTTATTCCATCTTCGATATCCGCGCTGATCTTCTTGCCTCGAACCTCCGACAGAGACGAGAAATGATCTATCACCTCATACGCCACATCAGACAGATCAAACTTTGCCTTCTCCTTCGGTTCAGGATTCTCATCCAGTCTGGAGAGAGCCACCATCTGATTTGTGAGCGCTGTCAGTCTCTTGACCTGATCCCTGGTGTTCTTCGTCCATTCACTCTCACCGTTCACCATCTCTATGACCTCGGTATTTGCATCTATGATAGTTAGGGGTGTCTTGATCTCATGGCTTGCATCGGTGATAAACCGCTTCTGCTTGGCATAACTCTCAGCCACCGGCTTGAATATCTTCTTTGACCAGAACAGCACCAGCATGAACACCGCAAGGAATCCCAGAAGTGACACTCCTACACTGTATACCAACGTATTTCTGAACGACTCCAGCTCCTGACGGCAGTCGACAAATATTATCCTGGTTCCATCCTCACAGTCCGCTACCCTGTATCTGTATATATCCGTAAATCCACTGTCTGAACCGTCCCCAAGTATCTTCAAAGCATACGACTCGGCTTCCGATTCATCAACAGCAGCTATATTGTCAAGGCTGTAGGACTCAACAGCCCCATCACTTACGACCACAGAGAAATATCTTGTCTGAAATGGTGTCTCCGGTGAGAACTTATCATTGCTCTTGCCATCAGGCTTATCAGGTGGCTGGGAATCCGCATTGGTCTTAACCTTCTCTTTCAGAAAATCCCTGCGGTCAAACTGTCCATTATTATCCACCAGTTCACTTAAGGTATCATCCGCCCTTGAAACCATGCGGACATAATTTGCTATGTTGAGAATGCTCATTATGACAAACAGCACTCCAAATGTGGATGCCATTGCCGCAAATATAAATCTTTTTCTCAGATTCTTTATCATGTTCTATCCTCTTCCTTATACTCAAGTGTGTATCCCTGATTTCTTACTGCCTTAATGGACACCCCTGAGCCTATCTGACCGAGTTTCTTCCTGAGATACGAGATATTGACCCACACAACACTGATCTCCGTATCCGTGTCATAGCCCCATATCTTCTCCATCATAAGCTCTGCTGATATTATCGCATTCTGATTTGCCATCAGCAGTTCCATGATCTGATATTCCTTGTTCTGCAGCTTTACGCTTCCACCAGATGAACTGAGCTCATAATTCAGGCTGTTTAACGTGCAGTCGCCATACTTCATCTCCGTGCTGACCGCCTCACTCTTTCTTCTGGTTATCGCGCGTATCCTTGCCAGGAGTTCTTTTGTCTCAAATGGCTTTGCAAGATAATCGTCCGCCCCCAGATCAAGGCCGTTGATCTTGTCATCAGTCTCAGCCTTGGCCGTGAGCATAATAACCGGAACATCGCAGCCCTCAGCCCTGATCTTTGACAACACGGTAAAGCCATCCATCTTTGGCATCATGACATCAAGTATGACTCCGTCATACACCCCTGCCATAATGTAATCATAGGCATCCTGTCCGTTATACACAGCATCCACTGAGTAATTGTTATGCTTCAATATAACCTGAAGCGCGCTTGAAAGCGCTTTCTCATCCTCCGCAAGAAGCAATCTCATAATCTTATCTCCGTCTCATATTATTATGGTCTCCACCAGATATCACGCAAACCATCTATAATTCGTATTATACCCCTCAAGCTTAAATAAAGCTTAAACCTTCATGACATCAACAATTGTCTGGACAAGTCTGTCTATATCTATAGGCTTGGCAAGATGGGCATTCATACTCGCTTCCCTGCCTCCACACCGTCAGGCATAAGGTCGACCAAAAGCCCGGATGCCGATTCTATGTGTCCCTGCTCGTTACTCAGCTCGTTTGCGATCATCTGAACCGCAATTACATAGATTATATTTTATACAGTGCCGGATATCAACAGAAACAGACAATAAAAAAGCCCCACGGCCAGCTCAAAAGCCAACCGCAAGGCAATTATTCATATATTCAGATACGGGATATGATTAAACGTTCATCTGCTTAGCAACCTCGGCTGCGAAGTCCTCGTTCTTCTTCTCCATTCCCTCTCCAACCTCGAAACGAACGAAGCTGGCGATCTTGAGATCCTTGTTAACTGACTCAAGGTACTTGGCAACTGTCTGCTTGCCATCCTCAGCCTTAACGTATACCTGATCAAGAAGGCTGATCTCCTTAACCTGCTTTGAGATACGTCCCTCAACAAGGCCATTGAAGATCTTATCTGCAACGATAACATCCTTATCAGCGATAGCAAGCTCTGCAAGCTGTGCCTTTGCCTCCTTTGAAAGGAAGTTGAATAAGAAGTTCATGTTGCTCTTCTTCTCTTCGTAGATAGCTACATCCTCTGCGCTCCATACGCCGTCAACAGCCTTTGCGATAAGCTTGTTAAGGATTGGCTTTGGAAGTGTATCAGGTGCATTAAGTGCACTGTCAACTGTGATCTCCTTAAGCTTAGCCATAGCGTCTGCTGAGATATCAGCTCTGCTGATGTACTGTGGGTTCATAGCTGCGATCTGCATAGCTACGTTCTTGAGTGCTTCCTTAGCAGCGTCATCGCTTGCGCCGTTACCAGCTACGATAACACCGATTCTTCCATTGCCGTGTAAGTAGTCAACTACTACATCGCCTGAAAGCTTCTGGAATCTACGGAATGATAACTTCTCTCCGATTGTTGCTGTCTTGTCAACAAGGGCTTCCTTAAGACCATTCTCTCCGAGAAGTGCCTCAACATCCTCGCCATCCTTGCCACCAACAAGTGATGAAGCAAGTGCCTGATCAGCGATCTGCTGAACAAATGTCTGGAATATCTCGTTCTTAGCAACGAAGTCTGTCTCTGAGTTAACCTCTACAACAACACCTGTTGTACCATTAACTGCTGCACGGCAGATACCCTCTGCTGCGATTCTGCTTGCCTTCTTCTCAGCCTTAACTGCACCGCTCTTACGAAGTACATCTACTGCTGCTTCCATATTACCATCAGTCTCTGCAAGTGCCTTCTTGCAATCCATCATACCGGCACCTGTGAGCTCTCTTAACTCTTTAACCTGAGCTGCTGTGATTGCCATCTTATTTTACCTCCAAATTTGAATATTGACATATCATAATAATGGTTATGTCGTTTTATTAAAGCTTTTTCAGCCTGTATATGTCTCTTTAAAAGTCACGGGATAATACTTTTTATATTACCCCGTTACCTTTTATAATCATTTATTAATTATAATCAATGATGATCAATATCAACTACAGATTACTCCTCTGCAGCCTCCTCAGCCTCTGCCTCATCTACTGAATCAGCATCAACACCCTGCTGAGCCTCGATAACAGCGTCTGCCATCTTTGAAACGATAAGCTTTACAGCTCTGATAGCGTCGTCGTTACCAGGGATTACATAATCAAGCTCCTCTGGATCACAGTTTGTATCAGCGATACCAACAAGCTTAATTCCAAGTGACTGAGCCTCCTGGATACATATTCTCTCCTTCTTAGGATCAACAACGAAGATCATGTCTGGGATTCTCTTCATGTTCTTGATACCGCCAAGATTCTTCTCGAGCTTCTCCATCTCCTTCTTGATCTGGATAACTTCCTTCTTAGGAAGAACGTCAAATGTACCGTCCTGCTCCATCTCCTCGTACTTCTTAAGAGTAGCGATTCTTGTCTGGATTGTCTTGAAGTTTGTAAGCATACCTCCAAGCCATCTCTCATTTACATAGTACATACCGCAACGCTCTGCCTCGCTCTTGATTGAGTCCTGAGCCTGCTTCTTTGTACCAACGAAAAGGATTGTTCCTCCGTTTGCAACACAATCACCGATTGCATTGTAAGCATCGTCAACCATTCCTACTGACTTCTGAAGATCGATGATGTAGATACCATTACGCTCTGTGTAGATGTATGGCTTCATCTTAGGGTTCCATCTTCTTGTCTGGTGTCCGAAATGTACACCTGCCTCTAATAACTGCTTCATTGAAATAACGCTCATTTTTTCTACCTCCATGGTTAAAATCTTCTGCCGGCATCAACTCTTTGGACCACCCGAGCACAGGCACCACGCCAACTATCAACCAGCATGTATATTTGTTATGCGCACTCACGCAATCGACATTGTAACACAAAAAAAAAGTGCATTCAAGCACTTTTTTCTGAAAATATATGTTTTATAAGAAGTATTCTGTCTGCCGGTCCGTGTTCTATTTTGCTCTTGTCCTGATGCTGTTTATTATATATGAAACACTGGCTACAACAAACAGAAGATAACCGACCGCAAGCTCACCCCAGAATGAACTCATAGTATCTGCAGCATCCAGCACATCATACATACTCTTATAACAGTCAAAGAAGCTCACATCATATCCATAATCACTAAATTCCTGATATAATTCCATGCTGACACTCAGTCTCTCTGAAATGTATATCATTCCTATACACAACACTACGCAGATTATTATGCCCTTCAGGTCAAGTTTCTTTCCAAACTTGTTGTACCCCATCATGGCACATATGACCATAACCGCTCCTGATATGCCTGCGATATAACCAAGCTTATACACAACAAGCCAGAGCACAACTCCGACCAGTGATCCAAGAAACGCTCCTACCAGTCCTGCCAGAACATTTGATCCGGAACTCTTTGCTTTTTTCCCCTGTGGATTCATAGTCTCCTGATCGTAGCCCTGGCCATATGGCTGACTCTGTCCATACATCTGGTTCTGTCCATACTGTGGATTCTGACCATACATCTGGTTCTGGCCATACTGATGATTCTGACCGTACTGCTGTCCCGGATAATAGTTGTCCGTCTGTGAGGCAGCTCCACTATCCGGTTCAGCCGGATTGTTATACCGGTACATAGGACTGGTCTCACTGTGAGTTATTCCAAATTCATTCGGTACATACTGCAAGGCTGCCGGATTTGGCGCAAACGGATCCATACTACTACTACCACTACCCGCACTGAAACGCTGTCCCGGATATCCCATCTCCTCATTATTCATATTGTCTCCCATAATTGATTACTCCTCCCTTTTCTCGTATCTTTACTGATTACCTAATAGTATCCATACTATTCCGCCGTTTGTCTCATTTCCGGTAAATGTGTATGTTCCAGGTACAAGACTCTCAGAATATCCCGATCTGAGAAGCCAGTCGTAATACTCATCTGCATCCCTGATGCCTATCTGTCCAAGCAACTGGCATATCTCGTATGCTGATGTGCCGGCTCCAAATGTGATCTCCCCGCCACCATTGTCATACTTGATGGCACTCGCTTTCACAGCCTCTGTCGCCGCCTCGGTAGTCTTATTTGTGCTGCTTCCTGAACCGGTCTGCGAATTCTTATCCTCTGTATAGCCGTTGTCCTTGGCAGATGGAACTCTCTCTGTCTTATCAGAAAGACCTCCGTTGTTATCTGTTGTGCCGGTTCCATTTGACTTGTCGGAGCTTCCGGTCGTACCACTGTTGCTTCCACTGCCGCTCTCTGCATCGCTCTTGCCATTTTCTGACTTGCCTGTCTCTGTTGTAGTCTTATCGGCATTGGCATTCTTTTCCGTGGTTACTTTCTGTGTCGTTGTCTTTTCTGTCGTCTTATCCTCGGTCTTCTTCTCTGTTGTCGTCTCTGTTGAAGAATCCTCTGTGCTCTTATCCTGCTGCTGACTTACGACCGCCGTCTTGCCCTGACCTGAATCAGTTTTTCCGGCATTTCCAAAATTAAACGCAACAGTCATGGTAAGTGCTCCTATCACCAGCCCTGTACCAAGGCCTCTGAAATAACTTTTTTTATACATAGCTTACCTCCCGGACTGATTACTGTTTGTCAGCCTCATTGATCTTGTCTATCATAACCTTAGCCTCTCCAACTCCTATTCCAAGTTTGTTTGCGATCTCCATGATGCTGAGTCCCTTCTTGTGCAGATCTGCAACCTGCGACTCTACATCTGTGCCTTCATCCCATATATCAACAACCTTGTTCTGAGCGGCTTTCTTCTTTTTTCTCTTCTTTGAACGATTGTTTCTAGATCTGGCAGCATTGTTATTCTCAGCGATCGCTGCGGCTGCCTTCTCAGGATTTTCAGCCTCTACCACTGTAAATGCACTGTCTGTTACCGGTGCATCCTCCACACTGACTGCTTTCTCGGCAGCCTCTGCATCTGCAGCAGCCTCAGTGCTGCTCTCTGACTCGGTATTCTCTTTCTGCGCTTCACCCTCGGATGTCTCCGACTTATCATTGTCAGCGATACCGTCTGTCTTTACGTCATCTTCTGCTTCAGCATCAGCTTTAGTCTCAGCTCCATCTGCTGTCTCTGTCTTATCTGCTGCCTGAGAATCATTTTCTGACTGAGCTTTCTCTGCATCCGGCTCAGTCTTCTCTGATCCGTTATCTGCCTCCGCAGGCTCTGACTCGGAAGTCTCTACAGTCTCAGGCTCATCGTATGTCACAGGCTCTTTCTCGCTGGTGTCATCCGGATCATATGCCTCGTATGCATCCTTAAGGCTCTGGTTGATGTAATCTATCATCTGCTTCTTGGCCTTCTCTGACAACTGTTTCTCACAAGCCTCAAGCTCTGTCTGCATCTTCTTCTTTGCAGCCTCTATACCCTCCTCGTATGCCTTGACTGCATCATCTATCTTCTTCTGGGTATCAGCCTGGGCTGTCTCATTTGCCTTGACTGTGCCGGCTCTGAATTCATCCAGCTCCTTCCTTGTGCTGTCCATGAGCTCACTCATTTCCTTCTTTGAACTCTCTCTCATCTCAGCAAGCTCTTTTTTCGATGACTCCCTGACTTCATCAAGGCCCTTTTTCATGTCCGATTTCACAGCTTCGCCCTGTTTCTTCAGCTCATTCTTCTTCTTCTCTACAAGGCTGTTACAATACTCATCAAGCTTCTTCTCCAGATTCTCCCTGCTCTCATCCATCACAGAATTCTCTGTATTCTCTTTTGGACCGTCAGTGAGGAAAAAGCTTACTATCACTATCGCTACACCTACTATCAATGTCACTATTGCCGGTATCATATATTTCTCTCCTTTTCGATGTATTTATAATTCTGTTCTCAGGCATTCTTCAGTTCATCAAACACCACATCATTCAGCACTTTTATGTACGTGCCCTTCATTCCCGATGATCTCGCCTCGATAACACCTGCGCTCTCAAACTTTCTGAGTGCGTTCACTATAACCGATCTTGTTATGCCTACCCTGTCTGCGACCTTGCTTGCAACCAGTATTCCCTCTTCGCCGTCAAGCTCGGAAAAAATGTGTTTGATCGCCTGCAGCTCTGAAAACGACAGAGTGTTGATCGCTGATCTCACTATGGCCAGCTTGCGGTTCTCCTCAGCATTCTCCTCATTGAGCGCCCGCATCATCTCAAGTCCCACAACGGTGGTTCCATATTCGCCAAGAATGATGTCATCTATATCGTACTCAGTCTGAAGTCTGTACAGAAACAGAGTTCCAAGTCTCTCTCCTGCTATATCAATAGGAAGGAGCAGACCATGATACTTGTCTATATCCTTTCCATCAAATCCAAGTGTCGTCAGATTAACATTCTCCTTAGTGGACAGGACGAGAAGAAGACGCTCGTTGAGCATGTTGTCTATGAGACTTCCTACCTTACCCTCAATGAGCTCATGGATCTCCGGAATATCCTCTCTGTTCTTGAGTCCGAGTATCTTGCCCTTCTTGCTTATTACCATCACGTTTGAAGCAAGAATGTCGCTGAGCACATCACAAATGTCATTAAAAACAACCTTATGTGAATTGTTATTGTGCAATAACTTGTTGATTTTTCGTGTTTTATCTAACAATTGTACACTCATAAGTTATCCTCCATTTTTTTATGTAACAAAAAGTATCTTTTGCTCGAAATATTATGACTATTTGTGATTCTACCACAACAAGATTAACATAACAACCATATTTTATGTAAAGTTGTCCTAAAAACAAAGATTTAAGAAAGTGTTGATTTTACTGGATTTTTCAGCCACAACATATAGTGGTCAGTCTTTTTTTCGACACAATTTTAATAATTATGACAACCATACACTTCTTTTAATTTTTCTACAATTCAACAAAAAAACAGACAAATTCACTAATTGTCTCCAATTAGGAATCTGTCTGTCACATATCTTATATCTTAATTATTTATCAGCAGTCTCCGCCGCCTTGTTGTTGCAGGTATAACCACACTCCTGATCTGAGCATACCAGCTTATTGCCCTTTACTATCATGTACTTTCCACATTCAGGACATTTCTCATTGCTTGGCATTGCCCATGACATGAAATCACACTCAGGTGCATTGATACATCCATAGTATCTTCTACCCTTTCTCGTCGTCTTGATGACCACGTCTCCGCCACACTTAGGACAGGTAACACCTATCTTCTCGTAGAACGGCTTTGTAAATCTGCACTCAGGGAATCCAGGACACGCCAGGAATTTGCCGTGAGGACCATACTTGATGACCATGTTTCGTCCGCACACGTCACACACTTCCTCGGACACCTCATCCTCTATCTTGATGGACTCAAGTTCTGCCTCCGCCTTCTTCACCGCCTCATCGAGATCCGGATAGAAATTGCGGACAACCACTTTCCAGTCCACGGTTCCCTCTCCTATCTTATCGAGAAGGGACTCCATGTTAGCCGTGAAATTCACATCTATGATAACCGGGAACGCCTGCTCCATGCTCTGGTTAACCGCATCACCTATGGCTGTCACATATAACTTCTTCTGTTCCTTCGTTATATATCTTCTCGCAAGTATGGTCGATATGGTTGGAGCATAGGTACTTGGTCTTCCAATTCCAAGCTCCTCCAATGTCTTGACAAGCAATGCCTCTGTATATCTTGCAGGCGGCTGTGTAAAATGCTGTTTCTCCTCAAAGCCGTCAAGCTCCAGCACATCGCCCTCAGCAAGATTGTTGATTCCCGCAACTGTCTCTCCTCTGTCATTGTCCAGATTGTATACAGCAAGGAATCCGTCAAATGCTATCTTTGATGCGGATGTCTGGAATGTCGCATCGCCGCAGCTTACCTTTACACTCTTGACAGAATATACCGCCCCCGCCATCTGGCTTGCAAGGAAACGATTATATATGAGCTGATACAGTCTGAACTGATCCCTTGAGAGCTGTTCCTTTACCATGACCGGTGACAGAGTCACATCTGTAGGTCTGATAGCCTCATGAGCATCCTGTATCTTCTTGTCTGTCTTGGCGCGTCCATTTGAATCGCCAATATATATCTCACCGAAATTGTCCGTTATATATTTGTCAGCAGCAGCAACTGCTTCCTCTGATATTCTAGTGGAATCTGTTCTCAGGTATGTTATGAGACCTATCGTTCCACGGCCCTTGATATCAACTCCCTCATAGAGCTGCTGTGCGATCCTCATCGTCTTGGATGTCGCAAAATTGAGCTTCGATGAAGCCTCCTGCTGCAGCGTACTTGTTGTAAATGGCAGCGGTGCCTTCTTGTTTCTCTCACTCTCTTTTATGGACTTTACAACGTACTCTCCATCTTGAAGACCGCTGAGTATCTCATCGAGTGCCGCTCTGCCTGATATCTCTTCCTTATTCTTACCATCTCCGGTAAACTTGAACGTGATAGGCTTCTTGAGCTTGCCGCCGGTCAGATTCGCGTCCAGTGTCCAGTATTCCTGCGGGATAAAATCATTTATCTCCTTCTCCCTGTCACACACGAGCTTGAGTGCAACAGACTGTACACGTCCGGCAGAAAGACCTCTCTTGATCTTTGCCCAGAGAACCGGGCTGATCTTGTAACCAACAAGTCTGTCGAGCACTCGTCTCGCCTGCTGGGCATCCACAAGGTTCATGTCTATGTCCCTTGCCTGCTTTATAGAATTCTTTACCGCATTCTTTGTGATCTCATTGAACGTAATTCTCTTGTAATCCTTATTCTCCAGCTTAAGTGCTTTCATCAAATGATAGGATATAGCCTCTCCCTCACGGTCCGGGTCAGTTGCGAGATAGATCTTGTCGGCCTTCTTAACCGCTTTTCTCAGAGCGGCAAGGATATCACCTTTACCCCTTATAGTGATATATTTGGGCTCGAAATCATTATCAACGTCTATTCCCATCTGACTCTTTGGCAGATCTCTCACATGGCCATTCGAAGCAATCACCTCATAGTTTGATCCAAGAAACTTTTTTATTGTCTTAGCTTTAGCTGGAGACTCAACAATAACAAGATTTTTTGCCATAGCTATCTGTCCTTTCTGTAGGTTTCCTGTAATTCTTATCATCCCAGAGCATCTTCCGGCAGTGTTCATTTTCATGGTCAGGCTCTGACATAATAATTTCTTACCAACTGTTTTATCAATCTTTTCTGTTCTAATTCATACAATATCTGAGTCACCTCAGACACTGAAATCCCAGTCTCGAAGCATATATCATCTATATGCCTTGATTCCAAACGTACACAACTATACACTTTTTTCTCTGCAGGCGCAAGTAAATTTTTGTTAAATGCCTTTGATTCAGCTCGGTTTATGCCCATTTCATCAAGTATATCCTCCACCTGTGTGACACACACCGCCCCCATTCTGATAAGTCCGTTACAGCCTCTGCTGCCCGAATCCGTGATCCTCCCGGGAACAGCATACACTTCCCGCCCCTGCTCCAGCGCCTGGTCCGCAGTGATCAGAGAACCGCTTTTTTCCCTCGCCTCAACGATGAGCACACCGGACGAAAGTCCACTGATTATCCTGTTCCTGTACGGGAATCTGAAAGCATCCGGTCTTATGTCAAGCCCACATTCCGACAGCACTACTCCGCCGCCATTTCTTATGTCGTGATATATATCATAGTTCTCCCTCGGATACGGAACATTTATACCACTTCCGAGCACAGCCACAGTCTTTCCTCCGGCCTTCATGGCAGCTCTGTGCGCAGCGCCATCTATTCCCAGTGCCATTCCACTGACTATAGTAACCCCTGATGCTGCAAGCTCCCCCGACAGCCTGTCAGCAGCTTCCCTTCCGTACACAGAGGCCTTTCTTGCCCCTACCACCGCAACCGCAGGGTCCAGATCCGCCAGCACATCCACATCCCCTGCTGCAAACAGAAGCATTGGGGGATCCGGTATATCATACAGCTTCCCGGGATACAGCTTATGTCCCGGATAAATATATGTAATGTCATTTCTTCTAAGCTCCTCTGCATATGCCGCAACTTTCCCGGCATCTCTGTGTTCAAGGAATCCGTCAGCCTGAGCCTGTGTGAGTTCATCCCGAAGCTGTTCCTCAGAAGTGTTCCACAGTCCTCTTATACCTCCGTATTTCATGGCAACGTTCATCTTCACAGTGTGAGTCATCCTGCTTATCATCCCAAACCAGAGATAAAGTAATTCCTCCGTCATGTCACACACCTCCCTGAATGTCCGCATTTCTGAAGAACACCGCTTCTCTCAGGTGTTTTATCCCGACCTCAGGATCTCCATCGAGATCCGCAATAGTCCTGGCTATCTTGAGTACCCTGTATGCTCCTCTCGCAGTCATATCCATATCGGCAAAACAGTCCTCCATGAAATTCTTTGCCTCGCCATCAAGCACTACATATTTACTGCATAATGCCGAATCCATCTGGGAATTGAACCGTATATTTTCACCGCTGAACCTTTCACTCTGTATCCTCTGGGTCCTCAGCACACTCTCCCTCATTTCTGCTGAATTCTTCCCTGTCCGGCCACCAAATAACTGTCTGCAGTCCACCTTCCTAACATCCACATTTATATCTATCCTGTCAAGCAGAGGCTTGCTTATCCTGGCATTATAATTCCTGATCTGCCTGACCGTGCAAGTACACCTGTTCATATCCGGGTACTGTCCGCAGGGGCATGGATTTCTCGCCGCAACCAGCATGAAGTCCGCAGGAAATCTGTATATTCCACCAAGCCTTGATATACTGACCTCACCGTCCTCAAGGGGCTGTCTCATGACCTCGAGCACGTTCCGGTTAAACTCCGGCAGCTCATCGAGAAACAGCACACCACCGTGTGCAAGACTTATCTCTCCTGGTCTCGGATTATGCCCGCCGCCGGACAGGGCATGCAGGGATATCGTATGATGAGGTGCCCGGAATGGACGGCGGTTTATTATATGACAGGATTCATCCAGAAGCCCCGCCACACTGTACACCTTCGTTATCTCTATACTCTCCTCAAGGCTGAGTCTCGGAAGTATCGTTGGGATACGTCTGGCTATCATGGATTTGCCTGCCCCGGCGGGGCCTGTCATGAGTATGTTGTGCATTCCCGCCGCGGCTATCTCCACTCCACGTTTAAGGGATTCATGCCCCATTACCTCAGAGAAATCCACTTCAGCTTCATCCCCTGACGTATCCAGCATGGCTTCTACATCAACATATTCAGGCTCTATGGTCTGTATACCACTCAAGTGATCGACCAGCTCTCCTATACTTGTGACCGGTATAACAGTCATCCCACGTATAATGGCGGCCTCCCTGGAATTCCCCGCCGGCACTATACAGCTCCTCACACCTTCGCTGTACGCAGAGTGAACTATGGACAGCACACCGCTCACCGTATTCACATGTCCGTCAAGCCCCAGCTCTCCAAGGATAAGTATGTTCTTTATATTGTCTGTTGGAATAACGCCCATGGACGCCAGCATACCCGCTGCGATGGGCAGATCGAAGGCAGTGCCTTCCTTTCTGATATCCGCCGGAAAGAGATTGATCGTTATTCTCTTCGGAGGAATGTTGAAACCAGAATTGCGCAGTGCAGTCCGGACCCGTTCTCCTGCTTCCTTCACGCAGGAGGACAGGTATCCGACCATATTCATAACGGGAAGCCCATCGTGTATATCCGTCTCCACTGATATGAGCGTCCCGTCGATTCCCTGTACAAGTCCACTTAATACTTTACTATACATAAGCAAGTGCTCCTTCCCGCTCTGCCGAGCAGCCTCTCCATCGGAGCACATATTACACTAAAAAGGATATCCCATAATCAAACACAAGTCAAACTCCATTTTGTATACCTGTTTGGAATATCATATCCTTGACTTTTTCCTTTTTCTGCTGCCCTTAACCAGCTTCACCGAAGCCACCTTAAGCAGCACAAATGATGCTGCGAGATTCACACACACTGAGATCACGGCCATATGATCCACCACGAAATTCGTGTATTTACCGTATCCCGTCATGGTTTCCACCACAGATTCATCCCCGAGCAATCTGATGAAATTTTCTGCTATCCACATGGCAGGATTGACTGCATAGCACACTGCCTTTCCCATCATATAAGCAGCATAACTGCTTCTTGAACCGTCCGACATATACATCATGGATTCAAAAACTTTTCCTATCGCATATGATAAAAACACAACAACCGCTATAGTCACTATGGTTGATATGGCCGCCGACACAGAAGTTCTCTTCACGCAGGAGTAAAATATTCCGATACTACCAACGTATATATCTATAAAGAGAACCATTCCAAGATATTTGAACAGTTCGTCCCAGCCCATTCCTCCAACTATGAATGCAACCGCCATAAACGGAAGAGTTGCTATGACATACATTGCCGTGGTGGCAACTGCCGACAGGAGCTTTCCTGCAACTATCGATATAGGTCTTACCGGAGTCGTCAGCATGATCTCAAGCGTCTGTCTCTCCCTCTCACCGGATATCGAGGTGGATGTGATTATCGGAACTATGAGTCCTATTATGCACAGCTCACACACCGCAAGCACAGGAAACATCTGTGCAATATTTGAATAATATACCTGATATGCCGAGCCTCTGCTCGTCATGAAGAGCATTCCGACAACCAGCGCAAACAGGCAGTTGATGACTGTTATCGTCACGACCATTCTGGCACTTCTCGCATTTACCAGAATATCCTTCTTCAATATGGGATTAATAATTGTTCTTCGCGCCACGATTCTCACCTCCCGTAATCTTAAGGAACAGGGATTCCAGATCTTCCTTCTCCCTGAAAAACTGATGAACGTGCACACCGTTGTCCACAAGACTTCTGAGAAGCTCGGCGTCAGACTCCCTCGTGCCTGAATAATAGACAAGAATTTCTCCATCTTGTATACTTATGCGATCCACATTGAATCTTTCCTTCACAATGACAGATATCCTGTTGGCTGAGGCCTCCGCATCAAGTCCCAACATATATCCCTTTATCCTTACAGGAGGCATGTTCTTATCACCATTTACAATCTCATCCACGCTTCCGCTGGCCACTATCTTTCCGTGGTCTATGACACCTATACTCGTACACATCTCTGAAAGCTCCGGCAGAATATGCGAGCTTATCACGATGGTCTTGCCCATCTCCTTCAGATCACGCAGTATATTCTTCATATCATGTCTTGACCTTGGATCCAGACCCGAACTCGGCTCATCGAGCACCAGAAGCTCGGGATCATGTATGAGCGCTCTTGCTACACAGAGTCTCTGCTTCATACCTCTTGAAAGGCTGTCGACGAACTCGTTCTTTTTATCCTGAAGGGCGACAAGCTCCAGATATTTATCTGCGACCTTCTCCACTTCCCGCTTGCTCATGCCGTACATGGAGCCATAAAAATCCATGTACTCCATGACCTTCAGATTGTCGTACACACCGAAAAAATCAGGAACATATCCTATCTTCCGTTTCACATCCGCGGGTCTGCCAAGTGCGTCTACACCGTCTATGGTGACCTTTCCCGATGTGGCTTTAAGGAGTCCGCACATGATCCTCATGGTTGTCGTCTTACCGGCACCATTTGGTCCGACAAATCCGAATATCTCGCCCTTATCAATATGAAGGTTCATATGATCGAGCGCAACAAACTTTCCATATCTCTTGGTGAGTTCTTCTATATCAACCATTACCGGACACCTCCCCTCGCACTGATATGTGGAAGGTAACTGTCCACATAATAATCTCCCTGCTGAGGAGATATAAATCTCATAGTCAGGCATCCGTCCGACATATATTTGTCAAGTTCCTGCCCCTTTATGATCGTTTGTCCATCGGCAAATACCGTGTCATATTCACCGGTCTCTCTGTTGAGCATCTGCACTACGACCTTGTTCTTGCCGCTTCCCGCCTGGGTCTTATCGTATATCAGTTCCGTTATATCATCATTCTTGCCAAATCTGATGTTAACGTCCACGGTTTCAGAATACATCAACAGATCGTCATCACCATAATCTGATCCGCCGATTCCATTCTCATCCCTGTCATAAATGCTGTAATAATAAACTCCATCCACATCCTCATATTTAAGGGTATCTATGTCGTATACCATATAGCTGCCATAATTTTCCGTATCGGCATCACTCATCATATCCGGATCCCGCTGTATGGTTCCCCACACAGCCACAACGCCGTCATCTGCAGCGAGTCTACTGTACTGGGCAAGCCGGAGCTGCATGTAATAATTTCTGGACCATTCCGCCGACGATTCATCATCTCCGAAATAATCCTCACCATACTTCTTCGTGTAATATGATCTCATTCCGTCAAGTATGGAGCCGCCGTCAAATTTGTGGGTATTCTTCCTGCTTATCCGTATGGTATCTCCCGCTCTCAGGACATCAGCAACGTAATAATATCCCTCGGACATGACCACAAGATTCTCCACATCGTACGAGGTGTCATTTGTCAATGTTCCCTCAAAGCCATCTGTATATAATGTCAAATTCTTCCGAATCCTTCCAATATCGTTGCTTCCAGCAAAGCTTGCATTAGCTGATATAGTGCCAAATGAACGATTGCTGTAATAATTCAGTGTAACGCCATCTTTTCCATCATTTTTTACCGCATTGAGATTGTCATAAAAGCTGGATTCCATGGAATCATCCATCTCGATGTTGGAATATTTGCTGTTGATGTCTATCTTGTATTGGCCTGATCTGCCGCCTATTATATATGAATATGCATCCTCCCGCTTGGTATCACCGCTTATATCCGCAGCCACAAATGTAAGTCCGATAGGCTTTGTAACTCTGTACTTGAGGCTTACCATATATATGGCACCTGTACCGATAATTGCACATACCGGGATAACTCCCCATATGAGCTCCTTCTTTTTGAGCCTGCTGAGGACGATGTACGCCACAGGACCACACACAATGATATATATGGTCAGCACGAGCATAATGACAACAGGTGACGGGGTGCTTCTCTTGTTGGCTGCATTTGCCACATCATATCCATAATATGTGCCACCATAATACCAGCCTCCATTGATCCAGTTCTGTGTCATATCCGTAAAGCCTGCCTCCAGAGCAGCCTGCGCCTGGGCAGTCTTATCCTTCTCATCCGTCTGTGCAAGCGAATACGGGAGCACCACGATCCTGCCATATCCCATATTCAGATAGTACCCATCTGAGCCGTCCAGCTCATATACCTTCTGTGTGTCATTCACAGCGGAGACAAAATCGCCGTCAAAGCTGCTGAGTTCATTTTCATCTGACGACTTGGCCAGTATCATAGCTCCACCACTGTACACCCATTGTTTTATGGCAGCACTCTGCTTCTCTGACAATCCCGACAGATCATAATCATCCACCAACAGGTACTCTATAGCCTCCAGTCCCTCCTCGGACTCAGGAATGTCTGAGGGTGATAATGCAACAGTCTCTACCTTTGCATTATCATACACATTGTCCATGGAGACATCCTCTATATAAGACATGGCATCCTGTCTGTCACTCATCACGCCCACCGCGGCTACCATATCATTGCCCTCTATACTCAGTGAATCCCGCTCTGAGTACACCAGCTCTCCGTCACTGTCCTTGATCTCAACCTTTGCTATACCGGAGCCCATATTATCGACACAGAATTCCAGCTCTGTATTTTCTCCTGCCTTTAATTCCACATCTCTGGCATATGTCATATTCTTCGTGCCAAAGCCTTCGGAATAGCTCGTCTGTACAGACACATTTCCCGCAAAATCTGTGTCGCACACAATATCCAGCCTGATAACACTGCCTCTGTCATTTACCGCATATCCATTGAGTCCATACTTTAGCTGTATATCAAAATCAGGGTTATTTTCAATTATCCTCTGTTCAACCCGTCCATATGCACTATCTGTGTTCGTTTCCGCCATAGCTGGACAGATCATACCTCCAAGCAGCATAAGTGCAACCGCACCGCCACACGCAAGTTTCGCCGATCTGATCATAAGTCTTTCCTTCCAATTTGACTTTATTTTTTACACTAAACTTATAATAAATTCTGCCGGTAAATAACGCAACTTACACTTTCGTAAGGACACGTCAAAGCTCTTCCGGCATTCCCCGTCCGCGCAAAAAAAGCTCCCCGGATACATCAAATATCATGTATTCAGGGAGCTGCTCAACTCTTAACTGAAATATACTACCTCTTCATCAGGTGCACTTGTGAGTGTGACCTTCTCTGCTGTGAGAACAGGTCCTTCACCTTCAAAATCTGGGTAATACTCGTAGCCTATCTTGGCTGTGACATCAACCCACTGTCTGTCCACAAGATTCTTAGCACCCTGATAATAGCACTTGAATCCGACAAACTGGATATCCTCAACACAGCATGTCATGGCGAATCTTCCAGGAACAAATGCATTGCTGCCGTACTGCTTTGGTCTAAATACCATGGCCTTGAAGTGGATCTTCTTGCCGTCGTATCTCTCTTTCATGTCAGATGCATCCACATACCAGATACCGAAATCGTCATCCGGCAGTTCTATCACATCTGCGCTCACATCGTATGGCAGATCCTCAGGTTCATTTGTCTCAGGTGCAATGGAGCCATCTTTCATCTCAAAGATGATCTGTGCTCTTCTGTTCACCGCCTTGATGGATCTTCTCCACTCAGGGATCTTGGAATTCTCATCACATCTGTTGAAGATGACCATGTCCGCACTGTTGAACTGCTCAACCATGGTTGCCTTCATGTTCTGTGAGTACACATCGTATGTCTCCGCATTCACAAATGAGATAACCTGGACAACCGTCCATCCCTTTGGAACCCTTATCTCAAATATCTTATCGAGCTTCCACATACCATTGTACTCGATCATGACCTGTTCCGGATTGTATTTGTCCTGAAGGTCAAGGAGATGGTCTGTGGTGAGCTGATCTTCCTCTATGAACTCTGTATATATATTAGCCTTCTTCAGAGCCTCAAGATCATACTCCTCCTCTCCATCCTCACAGACGAGAAGAAGTGTCTTGGCTCCACCTGTAAAGCCTCTGTCCATCAGGGTCTCCTTGGCAAATGTTGTCTTACCGCTCTCAAGGAATCCCATGAACACATATACAGGTATCTCTTTATTCTGACGTCCCATCATATTAACTCCTTATCATAGAACAACCTTCTTAAACCTCGAACAGTTCTGCAAGGTCGTCCTCCTTAAGCTTGCTTCCTATTACGCAAAGCTTACCAGTGATGTCAGCCTTGCCCTTTCTGACCTCAAACTCGCCTGGTACAAGATCAAAGTACAGCCACTCACCTGCATCGCTAGGTACGATACCCTTTGCTCTGAGGATAACACCGTACTTCTCTGTGTCAGCCAGAGTGTCAAGGATCTCTCTGAGTTTGTCCTCATTGTACTTGTGTGGTGTCTCCTTGCCCCAGCTTGTAAATACCTCATCTGCATGATGATGGTGGTGATCATGGTCATGGCAGCCACATGTACACTCATCGCCATGGTCGTGATCGTGGTGATGCTCGTGCTCATCGTGGTCGTGATGATGCTCATGGTCGTCATCATGGTCGTGATGATGGTCATGGTCGTGACAGCCACATGTGCACTCATCGCCGTGGTCGTGGTCATGATCATGTCCCTTCTTAGCCTCATCCATCATTGTCTCCTCAAGAGACTTGTAGTTCTGCATAGCCTCTCTGATGGCTGCTCCATCGATCTCATCCCATGGAGTTGTAATGATGGTTGCATGATCGTTCTTCTCTCTGATCATGGCTACAGCCTTCTCTATCTTGTCCTGTGTAGTAGTCTGTGTTCTGCTCAGGATGATAGTGTTAGCACTCTCGATCTGGTTGTTGAAGAACTCGCCAAAGTTCTTCATATAAATCTTAACCTTTGACACATCGGCAACTGTTGTGTAGCTGTCGAGCTCTACATCAAGATCTCCTGATACATCCTTTACTGCCTTGATAACGTCAGACAGCTTGCCAACTCCTGATGGCTCAATGATGATCCTGTCAGGTGTGTAATCTGTGATAACCTGCTTAAGTGCAGTACCGAAATCTCCGACCAGTGAACAACAGATACAACCTGAGTTCATCTCTGTGATCTGAACGCCGGCATCCTTCAGGAAACCGCCATCGATTCCTATCTCACCAAACTCGTTCTCTATAAGAACCAGCTTCTCTCCCTTAAATGCCTGCTCAATAAGTTTCTTGATCAACGTTGTCTTGCCAGCTCCAAGGAAGCCTGAGATAATATCAATCTTTGTCATATCAATCACTCCTTAAACAAATTTATATTAAGACCATGTATACTAAATACACGGTCTTTGATATCTACATCCACATGATTATACTCGATTGCTTTTATTTTTGCAAGAAATCAGACATCATATGTGGATTATTGAGTATTTATTTCATGTGTACATCCATCTGATTAAATGGAATCTCTATGTCATTCTCGTCAAATGCCTTTTTCAGCTTCCACATGGCATCCCACTTGGCATCAAAGAACTTCTCTATCGTCGCATAGAACTTCACATACATATTGATCCCACTGTCTGCAAATTCATCTATATAGAACAGAATCTGCTCATCCGGAAGATAACCATCCACATCCTTAATGGTCTCAATGGTAACCCTCTTGACCTTCTCCATATCAGAATCATACGCAACAGAAAATGGTATATCCACCCTCCTCATATCATGCTCTGTCACATTCACAAGGGATGTGTTGGATATGTTGCCATTCGGTATGACGACTGATTTGTTGTCGAAAGTTATCAGCCTTGTATAGAATATGTCTATGGACACGACTGTTCCTTCGCAGTGGGTATTGTTCTCCACAATATAGTCACCGACCCTGAATGGTTTTAATATGAGAATCAACAAGCCGCCCGCAAGATTCGACAGACTTCCCTGAAGTGCAAGTCCGAGGGTAACCCCCGCTGTGCCTAGTATAGTTATAAATGAAGTGATCTGAAATCCCACAATGCTCGCCGCAGTGAGCACGATCAACACATTCAGAACAATCTTGACCGCAGATATGAAAAAACCAGCAACGCTTGGATCCAGCTTTGACCTCTCAAAACTCTTCCTGAGTATCCTGAGCAGCAACTTCACCAGCTTGAAGCAGACGACCATGAATATGACAGCCACAACTATACTGCCAAGCTTGGACATACACCAGTCTGTAAGCTTCTGGATATACTGCCCTACGATACTTACCTGATCCGTGGCCTCCTTCACCGCATCCCCGACCACACTCTCTGTGGTCGCAGTATCAGCCGCCATGTTATACAGATCACCAATCAATAGCATAAATGTCTATTCCTCCTATTTTACATGGGCAAACACTGCAAATGACAGTGCAGGAGCACTCACTTCTATCACGCCATCCGCCGCAGTCTCATATCCTTTATTATTGTTGCCCTCGCCTCCGTATTTCAGGTTATCACTTGAGAAGATCTCTCTGTACTTTCCATCCGTCTCAATCGGAAGCTTATATCCTGTCACATTTTTAAGTCCGAAGTTGCAGACAATATACACATCATCTGCAACATCCAAACCATGTCTTACAAATGATATTACCTGTCCCTTCTCCTGTATATCAAGTGCACTGCCGGCAAGGTCCCTGCCATCACCGCACAGAGCATTCTTTGTATCGTATAATTTGTTGAGTTCCTTTATATATTTCTGAAAATAGCTGTTTGCATCGAACTCAAGAACCGACCAGTCGATCTGGGTTCTTCCGTCAAACCCGGCAAATCCGCCTAATTCCTGTCCCATAAATGTCAGCTTTCTTCCCGGTAGTGACATGGTGAGACCAAACAGAAGTCTGAGATCAGCATACTTGTCCTCATAGCCACCCGACATCTTGGATGCGTAACTTCCACGCTCATATGCAACCTCATCATGGCTGAGCGCCCATACGGTATCATCCTTCTCGTCAAATGGTATACCACATGTATAATCCATAAAGCTTCCTCTGTTCACTGGAGGTATCATCATGAAATCTGTCACTCTGGACACAGCTTCATTATTCCACCTGAGATCTGTCATGACAGCATCGCCTGCAGTGCCGAGGGTTGTTCTCAATGCTCTGATAAGCTCCTCGTCCTCCAGCCTTACTCCGTCCAGATGATATGTGTCTATCCAATATGCGATGCAATCCACATCCCTTACAGATACCATATCCATGATAACGCCTATTCCCTTGCTGTGGAAATGGTCGACCATAGCCATGAACTCCGTAGGTGTTCCAAATCTCGATGTCGGAGCGAACATTCCCACGGTATCATAACCCCAGCCATTGTCATCTCTATATTCCATAAGTGGCATAAACTGTATGTAGTTGTATCCCATATTCTTCACGTACATGGCAGCCTCTTTGCCAAATTCGAGATAGTTAAGAGGATATCCATCTGAGTTTCTCTTCCATGTCGGCATGTGGACCTCATATATATTTACCGGGGCAGATACACTGCCTCTCTTCTTCATATATGAAGAGTCTGACCAGCTATACTCAAGCTTTGCAAGTACCGACGCATTCCCCGGTGCCACCTCATAAACCTCAGCGTAAGGGTCTGCAAATATATCTGTATTTCCATCTCTGTATAATGCCTCGAATTTGTATCTGGTATTCATGAGATCGCCCGGAATGAACAGCTCAAACATATCAGTGTAGTCAATCCTTCTCATAGGATTCACGCGTCCATCCCATCCGTTGAAATCTCCGACCACACTGACCCTGGTTGCCCCCGGCATATTCATGCAGAACGATACACCCTGTACACCATCGAGCGTGATCTGTCTTGCTCCAAACAGATCCTTTACATGGAAATCCGACAATATTCCATCGTCTCCATTTACCACCTTCATGACATTGACCGGATCCACGCTGTATCCGAATGAATACGGATCATAGAATTCAGCCGCCTGCTCGCCTTCTGTTATGAGCTTATATGCAAATGCCCCGCTATCCTCGATCTTCACTGTAAAAAATCCCTGTGAACCTATCTCGGTCATAGGATATTTAAATATCGGCTCGCCCGTTTCTTCATTTATCCTGAGAACAAACGCAGCCGTAGCCCTCGGAAGGTATGCATTTACATAGCAGTCATTAAGACACTGGTGCATACCAAGAATATGATGAGGGTTGCCATGCGTACCCCTTGTTATCGCTGCAACCTCATCTGATTTCAATACAAATATCTCCATAAAACCCCTTCTCCTAATGTTAGTCTATCTTGTGTATAAATATTCCGCTTCTGAGCTTTGGCTCAAACCACGTTGACTTTGGAGGCATGAGAAGTCCCGCATCTGCAATGTCGAACAGTTCAGTGATGGATGTCGGATACATCGAGAATGCAACCGCCATTCCTCCATCCACCAGACGCTCAAGCTCTGCAAGTCCTCTGATTCCACCTACGAACATGATCCTCTGATCAGTTCTCGGATCATGTATTCCAAGTATCGGTGCAAGCACATTGTCCTGAAGTACCGATACGTCAAGTCTGCCCACGGCATCATCCGGAACAATACCTTCTCTGACATCCAGTCTGTACCAGCTTCCATCCATGTACATTCCCACCTGTCCTTTGACCTGTGGTTCCACCGGAACATCACTGGCTGTCACATCAAATATCTTTGAAACCTCATCCATGAATTCCTGCTTGTCATGTCCGTTGAGATCCTTTACCACTCTGTTGTACGGCATGATCATAAGCTGGTCATGAGGGAAAAGTACAGAGAGGAAATAATTGAATTCCTCATCCCCGGTATATCCCGGATTCTTCTCTCTCATATGGATTCCCGCCTTGACGGCCGATGCCGCCCTGTGGTGTCCATCCGCTATATAGATATCGTCCACTCCTTCAAATGCAGCTCTGATGGTGTCTATATCTTCCTGGCCATCTATTATCCATACGTTGTGAGTGATCCCGTCAGGTGATGTGAAGCCGTACAACTTATCACCCTTCTTCACTCTATCGATAATCTCGTCAACCTTATCTATCGCTCTGTACGCAAGGAATATAGGTCCCGTCTGCGCTCCGCATGCCTCGACATGCTTTATTCTGTCTATCTCCTTGTCCTCTCTGGTATTCTCATGCTTCTTGATGACTCCATTCATATAGTCATCTATAGAAGAACATGCCACGAGTCCTGTCTGATGCCGGCCATCCATGATAAGCTCATAAATATAATAGACTGGTCTGCGCTCCATGATATATGTTCCATCATCTATCATGCCCTGAAGCAGCTGACCAGCCTTATCATATACACATGGAGCATATGTATCCACATCTGGTCCAAAGGATGTCTCTGCTCTGTCCACTTTCAAAAATGATAATGGTTCGCGCTTGACCTCTATCTCTGCTTCCTGACGGTTATACACATCGTATGGCAAGGCAGCTACTCTGCCTGCAACATCTGGTCTCGGTCTATAGGCTCTAAAACTTCTGATTGTTGCCATATTCTCTACTCCTGTCATAAATATTTTATTGTATGTGCCAATTAACCTCTTACAGCCTTGACAACCTTCTTGATCGAATCCTCATATTCCTCCTCTGATGAGTTCTCGAATATGAAGAGATCCTTGATGTTTGTAGGTGGATTGAAGTTCTGGCTGTTGATGTACTCATCCCAGTGCTCAAGCTTCCATGTATCCCTGTCTGAAGCTCTCTTGATCATTCTCTCATGACATACATCTTTTCTTGTATTTACCCAGATAACGAAGAGCTCTGCATCTTTCTCTGCAAGCTTAGCGCGAAGATTGTCAAGATACTCATCATCTCTGATCTCCTCTGTAAACGGAGCATTGATGAGAACTGTATCATTGTAATCCAATGCCTCAAATGCAAGATCCAGCACACAGTAATACTCGTAATCTCTGATCTCCTTCTGGAAGAAGTCTGATGAACGGTTGTACTCCTGTCCGGCAACCACAAATATCTGCTTTGAAAGCACGATAAGTGTATCCTTGTCAAGGTATACACAATTGTGAAGTGCCTTTGCAACCTGCTTTGAAATAAATGTCTTTCCACATGCTGGTGGTGATGTAACTAAAATAAGCTTCTTCATATCTATAAATGCCTCCATGTAAATGAAATCAATTTTTCTAATAGTTTATCACAATTGCTATTTGCTTACAACATTTTTTAACGTTAAATAAAAATAAAGAACAGCAAAGAACAATATACGTAAAAAACCGTCAGACCTGTTTTGCAGGCCTGACGATTAAGATCATATATTCCAACTATATGTTGTTATATTTTATTTTACTATGATTGTACACTTTGCGTACTTACCACTGCCATCCTTAGCCTTACATTTAATTACCGCACGCCCCTTCTTCTTACCTACTACTGTTCCTCTTGTTGTTACAGTGGCGATCTTCTTATTTGAAGAAACCCAGGTAACTGCCTTGTTGTTTGCAGTTGCAGGACCTACTGTTGCCCTGAGTGTTATCTTTCCCTTTCTCTTTATGGTTGCTGTCTTCTTGTTTAACTTGATCGAAGAAACCATAATAACTGAATTGATTGTACACTTGGCAGTAATATTGCTTCCGTCCTTTGATTTACATGTGATAACTGCCGAACCCTTTCCAACAGCCTTGACAACTCCTGTTGACGAAACTGTTGCAACCTTGGTGTTCGATGATGACCATGTAACCGCCTTATTGTTTGCCGCTGCAGGACCTACAGTTGCCTTGAGTGTGAATGTCGCACCCTTCTTGATAGTCTTGTTTGTTGCATTGAGCTTGATGGATGTTACAGGCTGTGAAACCGTAACAGTACACTTTGCAAGCTTGCCGCTTCCATCCTTAGCCTTACATGTGATAACTGCTGTTCCCTTTGATACTGCTGTGATAGTACCATTGTTTACAGTTGCTACCTTGCTGTTAGAAGTTGTCCACTCAACATTTCTGTTATTTGCGTTAGCAGGAGCTACAGTCGATGTTATTCTGCCCTGTTTACCCACAAACAGATTCAGTTTTGTCTGATTAAGTTTTATTCCTGTAACCGGCTGGTTAACTGTAAGTCTGAGGGCTGCCTTGGCCTTTCTTCCTTCAATGCCTTCGACAGCCTCGCATGTGATTGTCGCTGTACCACGGCCCTTAGCTACTATCTCACCGTTCTCATTTACTGTTGCAACTGCATCACTTGATGATGTCCACTTCAGTGCTGCACTGGCTGCATCCTCTGGATTGATAGTTGTATTTACTACAAATTTATCGCCAACATTTACTGTCTTGTTAGTCTCAGCAAGAACTATGGATGAAATCTGCTGAATAACAGTGACCTCACATGTCTTTGATATGTTACTTCCATCTCTTGCAGTACATGTTATTGTTGTTGTTCCGGCTTTAACACCTGTTATTGTTCCGTTTGATACTGTTGCAACACCCGGATCACTTGACTGCCATATAACATTTCTGTCATTTGCATCTTCTGGAAGTACGGTCTGCTTAACAGTTCCTCGTTCACCCACATACAGAGTGAGCTTCTCCTTGTCAAGTGTTATAGCACTTACATACTTCTTTACTGTAAGAGTGAATGATGTTGTTTTCTCACTTCCATCAACTGCTGTAGCTGTGATAACTGTGGTTCCTCTGTCGAGGGCTGTTATCAAACCATCATTGTCAATGCTTGCAACACTCTCGTCTGATGATGCCCAGATGACTTCCTGATTCGATGCAGTTGCAGGGGATGCAGTGCTTGTTACCTGCAGTGTATCACCAGCATATATTGTTGTCTTGTCTCTGTTTATTCTAAGGCTTGTAACTCTCTGCTTTACAGTAATATTACATGTAACGTATATATCCTCAGACAGAGCGAACTTTATCACTGCCTCTCCTGGAGCCCTGGCGGTAATGGTTGCCTTTGTCTTATCAGATGAATTAACTGATACTGAAGCCACGCTTGTATTTGACGATGTCCATGCCATCTTATAAATACTTGTATCCTCTGCATCGATAATAGCCTCAAGTGATATAACCTTGCTGTCGGCTTCTGCTCCCAGCAGAAGTTCTGCACTATCTATGTTGAGTGATAAACCTTCCACCGGCTTCTGTACTGTCACATGGCACTTGCCATACGCCTTGTCTGTATCAACAGATGTACATATAACATCGGCCTCTCCTGGGTTAACTGCTGTCACATTGCCGTCAGAGTCAACCTTCACAACATCCTCATTTGAAGATGACCATATTACACTCTGCTCCTCTGCCGTATTTGGTGATACTGTAGCGGTGAGCTTATTGCTTCCACCAGCTATGAGAGTCATGCTCGACTGTGAAAGTGACACACTGTTTACTCTCTGTGCTACATTTACCTGTACTACAGTTTCAACCTCAGGGTTATCAGTTGATACAAAGTGGAGATATGCTATACCAGCACTCTTTGTTGTTATAACTTTCCTTGTCGCATTGAATGTGACGATCTTATTATTCTCGTTACCATTGGCATCTGTCACCTTACATGTAAAGCCAGAAATATCTGATGATGCAATTCCATCCTCAGTAACACACTTTACATCTAACTGCTTAGCGCCATTCTCAGCATATGTTCCACAGTCCATGTTGATGACTGCACCATCTTCATATGTTATCTGATCGCCCGCATCATCCTTCTTTGTCTGATCCACAAGATAAAGTCCTGTAACAGGCTTATGGCATGACATATTCAGATATCCAACAGCTCTTCCGTTCAATATTACATGTATCTGGGCTGTTCCTGCAGAAACACATGTAAGTTCACCCGTCTGGGCGTCTATCTTAGCAACTCTCTCATTTGATGAGCTCCATGTTATATTCTCATGAGGATTCTTCTCGTCATCAGTTGCTGTGAGTGTGGTAACATCTCCTACTCTGAAGCTGAGGGTAGATGCACCAGACTCTGTAACTCCGCCATCAGTTGTATACCATACCACAAGTCTGAGCGGATTCTGTATGTTAAGTGTGAACTTAACCTTTCCAAGTCCTGCTCCTGTGTAATAATTGTATGTGATCTTCTGCTCATCAGGATCTGCAGTCAGGTTATATCCATCGATCTGTCCACCGGTTACAGTTGATGACTGATTGTTGGCATCTATTCCCTGTATTCCTGCATAACCTACTGTATCCTTGGTTCTTCCATATTTTGCATTGCCCTCTTTGTCATATACAGGTGGCAGATCATGATCATCCCACGCCTTGTGAAGTCCATACTGTGATGAGAACTCACCAAGATCATAATCATAATTAGGAGTCTCAAGAACTATGTCTCTGCTGTTTCCTGCACAACTGAACACTCCGCCTTCGCCATAAAGCTGAGGACACACTGATATATCTATAGCCACAAGACTATTGTTATCAAGATTGAGCTCCTTCAGATAATCATGGCCCTTCAGATCTATTCCCTGAAGATCATTATCCCCAAGATACAGCTTCTCCAACGCACTGTTTGATGCTATATCAAGCTCTGCGAGGGAATTTGCAGATGCATCAAGGTTGATCAGCCCCTTCAGGGTGGTTATATCAAGCTTATTTATACCTGTATCCTTAACATAAAGATTAGTAAGCTTGGTATTCTTTGTAACATCCACAGCACCTAATGCATTACTGCTGACATCAAGACTGGTGAGGCTCGTATTCTGTGTCACGTCTATCGATGTAAGTCTTGTATTAGAACAGTTGAGGTCTGTGAGTCCTGGTGTATTATCGATATTAAGATCGACAATGTTACTGTTAGAACAGTCAAGTGAAGCAAGAGCTGTATCACCAGACACATCAAGCTTTGTGAGTGATGAACGAACACTTCCTCCTTCCGGTCCGGCACAGTACAGTGATGTGAGCTTCATGTGATCTGACACATCAAGTGTTGACAGTGAGCTCATGCTGTCACAATAGAGTGATGTGAGTTCCATGTTTGATCCAAGATCAAGTGTTGATATGGTGGTTCCACTTACGCCAAGCACCTTAAGCCCCTTCATATTGCTGACATCTATCGATGAAAGGTTTGTTGAATTGGCATTGAGCAGTACAAGATTATTGTAATCAGCCAGAGATGTAAGGCTTGTGATCTTGTTTCCACTTATATCAAGATATGTAAGTTTCTCTGCACTTACCGGCAATGTCAGACTGTCTATTCTGTTACTTGAGACATCTATATATTCAAGATTCTCAAGATTCTCTATATCAAGATTCCTTATAGACTGCTCATTACAATCCAGCTTTGACAGATTGGTGAACAATTCTACGCCATTCAAACTTGATATAGCAGGAGAACACTTCGAAACATCTATAGATGTTACATTCGAGATCTCCGCATCTGACAGATAACCATTACTGTCTGTATCGAAATTACTCGACACATAGCTTCTAAACGACGAATCCGTAAACGTGTCAGCTATGGATACGCCATCATCCGCTGCATAAACCGGGCCAACACTGGCCAGTGACTGGACAATCATCGCTGCACTCACAGCCGCTGCCAGCCATCTCTTCCCTTTTCTCATAAAATACCTCCCTTAGTAATTCATGGTTTATTTACAATTAATCTAATTTTAGTATACCTGTTTGTGCAATGTCAACATAATGTTATCAATAATACTGCATAATATAACGCCATGCAAAACATAAAAATTGCCGGAACATGTTCACTTCATAGCAGCAACATTATCCCGGCAAATCTTTATGATATTGTTAGCACAGACACTTCAAATATCCATATAATTTATTACTTCTTTGTGATATATCCCTTAGCCTTCAGAAGCTCTGCACAGAGAACTGCACCACCTGCAGCACCTCTTACAGTGTTGTGTGAAAGGCCAACGAACTTCCAGTCATATACTGAATCCTCACGGAGACGTCCAACGCTGATACCCATACCTTTCTCGAAGTCAACGTCCAGAGCAACCTGTGGTCTGTTGTCCTCCTCAAGGTACTGGATAAACTGCTTTGGTGCACTTGGAAGACCAAGCTCCTGAGGCGCGCCCTTGAAGCTTGTCATAGCCTCGATAAGCTGCTCCTTTGTAGGGTTCTTTCTGAACTTTACGAATACAGTTGCTGTATGTCCGTTGAGAACTGGGACTCTGATACACTGGCTTGTGATAGTGATTCCCTCTGCAGGAACGATCACACCATTCTCCTTGTCTACCTTACCCCAGATTCTGAGTGGCTCCTTCTCTGACTTCTCTTCCTCACCGCCGATATATGGGATGATGTTGCCAAGCATCTCAGGCCAATCCTTGAATGTCTTGCCTGCTCCTGAAATTGCCTGATATGTGCTCACGATCACCTCGTATGGCTCAAATGGCATCCATGCTGTAAGTACAGGTGCGTAACTCTGGATAGAGCAGTTAGGCTTAACTGCAACAAATCCTCTCTCTGTTCCAAGTCTCTTCTTCTGGAACTTGATAACCTCTGCATGATCTGCATTGATCTCTGGAACCATCATAGGAACGTCTGGAGTCCATCTGTGAGCTGAGTTGTTTGAAACTACAGGAGTCTCTGTCTTGGCATAAGCCTCCTCTATAGCTTTGATCTCATCCTTTGTCATATCTACTGCTGAGAATACAAAATCAACTGTGGCTGCGACCTTCTCAACCTCATTGACATTGTATACTACAAGCTTCTTAACTGCCTCTGGCATCGGTGTATCCATCTTCCATCTGTCACCAACTGCCTCTTCGTATGTCTTGCCTGCGCTTCTTGGGCTGGCTGCAACTGTAACGACCTCGAACCAAGGATGGTTCTCAAGAAGTGAGATAAATCTCTGACCTACCATACCTGTTGCGCCAAGGATACCTACCTTTAACTTGTCACTCATTTTTCTTCTCTCCTATTTATCTTTTATTACTTTATGACTCTTACCTTAACTACTCCCTCGATTGCTGAGAGTTCTGCGATGTCGTCTGCTGTTGGCTCTACACCGATATCAAGGATAGAATATGCGTAATCGCCCTTTGCCTTGCTGATCATTCCTGATACATTGCCGCCCTTCTTGGAGAATACTCCTGTGAACTGGGTGAGCATGTTAGGGATGTTCTTGTGGCAGATAGTAACTCTGGCTACATCACTGCACTGTCCCATGTTTACGTTTGGATAGTTTACAGAGTTCTTGATGTTTCCATCGTTGATGTATGCCTTGATCTCCTTACAAGCCATAACTGCACAATTGTCCTCTGACTCTGCTGTTGAAGCTCCAAGATGTGGGAATGCTACCACGTTCTTGTAACCTGCTATAGCTGGGTTAGGGAAGTCTGTCATATACTTTGCAACCTTGCCTGAGTCGAGTGCCGCCTTCATATCCTCATCGTTGACCAGTACGTCTCTTGCGAAGTTGAGGATCTTCACGCCGTCCTTCATCAGTGCAAATGCATCTGCATTGATCATTCCCTTTGTGCTGTCAAGAGCTGGAACATGAACTGTTATATAATCACAGTCTCTGTAGATATCCTCTACATTTGTGATGTGCTTTACATCCTTTGAAAGTCCCCATGCTGCATCTACTGACACATATGGATCATATCCGTATACCTGCATGCCGAGCTTAAGCGCAACATTTGCAACCTTTGCTCCAATGGCACCAAGTCCGATTACACCAAGCTTCTTGCCAAGGATCTCATTGCCTGCGTAGTTCTTCTTCTGCTTCTCCACCATCTTGGCGATATCTGCCTCAGCGGCATTGTCCTTGACCCAGTTGTAACCGCCAACGAGGTCTCTTGAAGCCATGAGGAGTGCTGCTACTACAAGCTCCTTAACACCATTTGCATTTGCTCCTGGTGTGTTAAATACTACGATACCCTTCTCAGCGCACTTATCAAGTGGAATGTTGTTGACACCTGCACCTGCACGGGCTACTGCCAGAAGGTTGTCTGACAGCTCAAGATCATGCATGGATGCACTTCTGACCAGAACTGCATCTGCATCTGCGAAATTGTCTGTTACTTCATATGTATCAGGTAAAAGCTCCATACCGCACTTGGCGATAGGGTTTAAGCAATTAATCTTTACTGACATGTCTTTTTCTCCCTTTTCTATTACTATATATTACTTGTTCTCTGCCTCGAACTTCTTCATGAACTCTACAAGCTTCTCAACACCCTCGATAGGCATTGCGTTGTAGATAGATGCTCTCATACCACCTACTGTTCTGTGACCCTTGAGGTTGACAAATCCAGCCTCTGTAGCCTCCTTGACGAACTTTGCATCAAGGTCTGCGTCACCAGTTACAAATGGTACGTTCATGAGTGAACGGTCTTCCTTTACTACAGTTCCCTTGAAGATCTCTGAGCTGTCGAGGAAATCATAGAGGATCTTGGCCTTTTTCTCGTTGTGAGCCTTCATAGCCTCAAGGCCGCCCATCTCCTTAACCCACTTGAATACCTTGCCACAGATATAGATGCCGTAGCATGGAGGTGTGTTGTAGAGTGAGTCTGCATCTGCCTGAGTCTTGTACTTGAGCATGGTTGGTGTAAATGGCATTACGTCATCTCTGATAAGATCCTCACGGATGATAGCCACTACTACGCCTGCAGGACCAACGTTCTTCTGAACTCCGAAGTAGATCATACCGTAATCCTCAACATTTACAGGCTGTGAGAGAATGTCTGATGACATATCTGCAACAAGTATCTTGCCCTTTGTGTTAGGAAGTGTGTGGTATGTTGTTCCATATATAGTGTTGTTATGACAAATGTATACATAATCAGCATCGTCATCTATTGGAAGATCTGAACAATCTGGGATATATGAGAAAGTCTTGTCTGCTGATGATGCAACTGCAACTGCCTTTCCATATTTCTTTGCTTCTTCGTATGCTTTCTTTGCCCACTGACCTGTGATGATGTAGTCAGCTACGCCATTCTTCATGAGATTCATTGGAATTGCTGCAAACTGCTGTGAAGCTCCTCCCTGAAGGAAAAGCACCTTGTAGTTGTCAGGTATGTTCATGAGATCTCTGAGATCCTTCTCTGCCTCTTTGATGATATTGTCGAAGGCTTTAGATCGATGGCTCATCTCCATTACGCTCATGCCTGTTCCCTTGTAATCAAGCATTTCTTCTGCTGCCTCTTTTAATACCACCTCAGGAAGAACTGAAGGGCCTGCTGAAAAGTTGTACACTCTTGCCATTTTTGTTATCTCTCCTTCTTTTTAGTTGTGACGATGATTTTTCCTTCCTGACGAACAGATTGTCAATACTTGTATTCTTTTCTGGGGACGCTCTCGCTCGTTTCGGTCTGCAGCGGTACTAAGGCTCACTTTGTATCGCCAAGTACCGGCGACCTCAAATGCCCTGCGAAAGGAATACAGCAATTTCCAATCTTGTTCTTCGCTCAAGGCAAAATCATCTGTTGTGACTTAATTAAATGTGTGCGAGATATTTTACTTAACAAAAATGTCCTTCGTTCCCATTTATATGAAAATTCTGACTTATCTTTGTTCTTTTGGTGTATCCCGCTTGCGATTAACAAGTTATTTTTACTAAATTCTTATATTATCAAGTAAAACAACTTTATTATCGCTTATATCCCTGTACTATAGCACTCTTTTCGCCTGTCGGCAAGTAGGGATTATATATATAAGCACCATATCTATGTTTTGTACGCGCACAAATATGGTGCCTTTCCGAGCTTATATTGACATATATTACATATCGTCTTCTGAGAAACAGGTATCGATGGCTGCTCCCGGAGCTACCATTGGCCATACCTTGTCGTCTCCCGCTATTGTTACATCTATTACCACAGGTCTGCCTGCTGTCAGGGCTGTCTTCATTGCTGCCTCGAACTCATCAAGGGTGTTAGCTCTGATTCCCATGGCACCAAGTCCCTCTGCTACCTTGACGAAATCTACCGAATCGTCAAGCACGGTGTTGGAATATCTGTGGTCATAGAACAGTGTCTGCCACTGTCTTACCATTCCAAGTACGTGGTTGTTCAGGACTACCTGGATGATAGGCACGTTGTATCTCGCAGCTGTTGCTATCTCGTTCAGATTCATTCTGAAGCATCCGTCACCGGCTATGTTGATGACTGTCTTATCAGGTCTGCCGTACTTTGCTCCGATAGCTGCGCCAACACCGTAACCCATGGTTCCAAGTCCGCCTGATGACAGGAATGTCCTAGGCTCCTTGAATGTATAGTTCTGGGCTGCCCACATCTGATGCTGTCCGACATCTGTTGTGATGATCGCATCACCCTCTGTAAGCTCGTAGATTTTCTTGATAGCTGCAGGTCCGTTCAGTGTGTCAAAGCTGTACACGTCAGGATTCTGCTTCTTGAGGTCTTCGATCTCAGACATCCATGTCTTGTTGGACTGGGCGGCAAGCTTGCTGTTGAGGAGCTTCAGGACCTCCTTTGCGTCGCCGACTATGCTGGCATTTGTAGGGATGTTCTTGTCTATCTCAGCTGCATCTATATCTATATGTATGATCTTTGCATTTGGCGCGAACTTGGATGCATTTCCGATAACTCGGTCTGAGAATCTGGCACCAACAACGATCACAAGATCTGCCCTTGACACACCGAGGTTGGACACCTTTGTTCCGTGCATACCGATCATGCCTGTATATCTCTCGCTTCTTCCGTCAAATGCGCCCTTGCCCATAAGTGTATCGCACACTGGTGCATCCACCTTATCTGCAAATTCTGCAAGCTCTGCTGATGCGTCAGAGATGATACATCCGCCACCTGCCATGATAAATGGTCTTCTTGAAACCTTGATCATCTCAAGGACTTTGTTCACATCCTCCTCGCGGATGGTGTCTGTCTTTCTCTCGATGACCTCCGGTGTCTCTGGTATATACTCTGTCTCCGCTGCGGTTACATCCTTTGTTATATCCACAAGCACCGGGCCAGGTCTGCCGCTCTTTGCGATCTTGAACGCACGTCTGATGGTCGGTGCAAGATCATCTATGTGCTTCACGATAAAGCTGTGCTTGGTGATAGGCATAACAACACCTGCAATGTCTACCTCCTGGAAGCTGTCCTTACCGAGCATATTTACACCTACATTTGCTGTTATTGCCACAACAGGAATGGAATCCATGTATGCTGTAGCTATACCTGTTACAAGGTTGGTGGCACCCGGACCTGATGTGGCCATACATACGCCGACCTTGCCTGTAGCTCTGGCATATCCATCTGCCGCATGGGCAGCCCCCTGCTCATGTGATGTGAGCACATGGTTGATCTCATCCTGGTGCTTGTAGAGGGCATCATATACGTTGAGGATAGTTCCTCCCGGATAACCGAACACGGTGTCAACGCCCTGTTCTTTAAGGCACTCTATAACAATTTCAGAACCTGATATCTTTGACATCTTACTTTCTCCTTTTCCCTTAATTGTGATCAATTAATTCTTTGGCACCTCAAGAACAGCACCTCTGTTGCCTGATGTAACCATAGCTGCGTATCTTGCAAGATAGCCTGTTGTAACCTTTGGCTGTCTTGGCTTCCATGCAGCCTTTCTCTTTGCAAGCTCCTCGTCTGAGACATCGAGCTTGATGCTGAGGTTGTTGATATCGATCTCGATCATATCGCCTTCCTCAACAAGAGCGATAGGTCCGCCCACAGCAGCTTCAGGTGATACATGTCCGATGGACGCTCCACGGCTTGCTCCTGAGAATCTTCCGTCTGTGATAAGGGCAACTGATGAGCCAAGTCCCATACCAGCGATGGCTGATGTAGGGTTGAGCATCTCTCTCATACCAGGGCCTCCCTTTGGTCCCTCGTATCTGATGACTACCACGTCACCCTCTACGATCTTGCCGCCCTTGATAGCTGCGATTGCGTCCTCCTCACAGTCAAATACCCTTGCAGGGCCCTTGTGAGCCAGCATCTCAGGCACAACTGCTGAACGCTTTACTACAGAGCCGTCTGGTGCAAGGTTACCCTTGAGTACAGCCAGACCACCTGTAACTGTATATGGATTGTCCATAGGTCTGATGACCTCAGGATTCTTGTTTACACTATTGGCAACAGCCTCTCCTATTGTCTTGCCTGTAACTGTCATGCAGTCCTTGTTGATGAGTCCTGCATCTGCAAGCTGCTTGATAACCGCATACACACCACCGGCCTCATTGAGATCCTCCATGTATGTGTGGCCTGCAGGAGCAAGGTGACACAGGTTAGGTGTCTTTGCGCTGATCTCATTTGCAAATGAGATATCAAAGTCGAAACCGATCTCATGTGCGATGGCTGGAAGGTGGAGCATAGAGTTGGTTGAACATCCAAGTGCCATATCAACTGTAAGAGCGTTGATGATTGACTCCTTTGTGATGATGTCTCTAGGCTTGATGCCCTTTCTGTACATATCCATAACTGCCATTCCTGCATGCTTTGCAAGCTTAAGTCTCTCTGAATATACTGCAGGGATTGTTCCATTTCCAGGAAGTCCCATTCCAAGAGCCTCTGTCAGACAGTTCATAGAGTTTGCTGTGTACATACCTGAACATGATCCGCATGTAGGACATGTCTTGCACTCATACTCGTATACATCCTCCTCAGTCATGGTTCCGGCTGCGTATGAACCTACAGCCTCGAACATGCTTGAAAGACTTGTCTTATTTCCCTTTACGTGTCCGGCAAGCATAGGGCCGCCAGATACAAATACTGTTGGGACATTTACTCTGGCTGCTGCCATGAGAAGTCCTGGAACGTTCTTGTCACAGTTAGGGATCATGACGAGCGCGTCAAACTGATGTGCTATAGCCATAGCCTCTGTTGAGTCTGCGATCAGATCTCTTGTAACCAGTGAATACTTCATTCCGATGTGTCCCATTGCTATACCATCACACACAGCGATCGCCGGGAACATAACAGGTGTACCACCCGCCATGGCAACTCCCATCTTTACTGCCTGTGCTATCTTGTCCAGGTTCATGTGACCTGGAACTATCTCATTGTATGAACATACGATACCTACTAAAGGTCTCTCCATCTCTTCCTTTGTCATGCCCAGTGCGTTGAACAGAGATCTGTGTGGTGCCTGCTGCATTCCAACCCTAACATTATCACTCTTCATCTTATTCTCCTCCAATAATGGTCCTTTCTATATTCTCTCGCAGATAAGATCACCCATCTCGGAACAGCTTACGAGCTGTGTTCCCTCTGAGTGGATATCTATTGTTCTGTATCCGTCCTTGAGAACCGTCTTTACAGCGTTCTCAACTGCATCTGCCTCCTTGTCGAGGTCAAATGTGTATCTGAGCATCATTGCCGCAGACAGGATGGTTGCTATCGGATTCGCCTTGTTCTGGCCTGCTATGTCAGGTGCCGATCCGCCTGATGGCTCATACATACCGAACTTTGTCTCGTTAAGTGATGCAGATGAAAGCATTCCTATAGAACCTGAGATCATGGACGCCTCGTCTGAGAGGATGTCTCCGAACATGTTCTCTGTGAGGACCACATCGAACTGTGCAGGATCCTTCACAAGCTGCATCGCGCAGTTGTCTACGAGCATGTGTTCAAGCTCAACCTCAGGGTAATCCTTTGCCACTTCCTCAACGACCTTTCTCCAGAGTCTTGATGAGTCAAGGACATTGGCCTTGTCAACGGATGTGACTTTCTTTCTTCTCTTCATAGCTATGTCAAATGCCTTGATGGCTATTCTTCTGATCTCGTTCTCATTGTATGTGAGGGTATCAACGGCTGTCATAACTCCGTCAACCTCCTCTGTGTGTCTCTCGCCGAAGTAGAGACCACCGGTGAGCTCTCTCATCATCATCATGTCAAATCCGCGCTCTGCGATCTCAGCCTTAAGTGGACATGCCTCCTTCAGCTCATCGTAGAGATTGGCTGGACGAAGGTTTGCGAAGAGGCCAAGCTCTTTTCTGATCTTCAGAAGTCCTGCCTCCGGGCGAAGATTTGGAGGGAGCTTATACCATGGTGATGTGGATGTATTTCCTCCGATTGAACCGAGAAGAACCGCATCCTTTGACTTTGCAACTGCCACTGCCTCGTCTGTGAGTGGCACGCCTGTTGCATCTATTGAACATCCGCCCATGAGGATCTGCTCATAGTCAAATGTATGTCCGAACTTCTCTCCAACTGTATCGAGAACCTTCATAGCCTCTGTGACTACCTCAGGGCCGATACCGTCGCCTTTTATTACGGCTAAATTACACTGCATTTTTGTCTCCTTCCTGTTTTGCCTTTCATGATATATCTTCACTCTGGCCAAACATGCTCATACTCTATTTATTTTTATTATTGATATAGTTGATGAGTCCCTCGCTCTTGATGATCTCCTGCATGAATGGAGGGAATGCCTGTCCCTTAAATTCTGTTCCCTGGGTTCTGTCATAGATCATACCGCTGTCGAAGTCGATCTCCACATCATCTCCCGCCTGGATAGCCTCTGCTGCCTCAGGGCACTCGATGATAGGAAGTCCGATATTGATGGCATTCCTATAGAAGATTCTGGCAAATGTCTCTGCGATTACGCAGCTTATTCCTGAAGCCTTGATGGCTATAGGTGCATGCTCTCTTGAAGATCCGCAGCCGAAATTCTTTCTTGCCACCATGATATCGCCCGGCTTTACGCGCTTTACGAAATCCTTATCTATATCTTCCATACAGCTCTTTGCGAGCTCTGCAGGGTCTGATGAATTCAGGTATCTTGCAGGGATGATTACATCTGTATCTACGTTGTCACCGTATTTGTGTACTGTTCCATGTGCTTTCATAGTCTATCTCCTTTATCTCTTTTATAATCCAAGTTCGTCAGGACTGCTGATCTTACCTGTGATAGCTGAAGCTGCTGCAACAGCAGGACTGGCAAGATACACCTCTGAGTCTACGTGACCCATACGTCCTACGAAGTTACGGTTGGTTGTTGATACAGCTCTCTCTCCCGCTGCCATGACACCCATATGTCCTCCAAGACATGGTCCGCATGTAGGAGTTGAAACCACTGCTCCAGCCTTGACAAATATAGTCATAAGACCTTCCTCAATACACTGAAGGTAGATATCCTGTGTTCCAGGGATGACGATAACTCTGACACCGTCAGCAACCTTTCTTCCCTTGATGATATCTGCTGCAATTCTCATATCTGAGATACGTCCATTTGTACATGAACCGATGACTACCTGATCGATCTTGATGTCACCGACCTCATCGATAGTCTTTGTATTCTCTGGGAGATGAGGGAAAGCAACTGTTGGCTTAAGCTGTGACAGGTCGATGGTGTACTCTGCATCGTATACAGCATCCTCGTCTGCCTCATACTTTGTATATGACTTTGTGCTGTGCTCCTTCATGTACTTCTCTGTAAGCTCATCGACAGGGAAGATACCATTCTTGGCACCTGCCTCGATGGCCATGTTCGCAATTGTAAATCTATCGTCCATTGTGAGGTTCTTGATTCCCTCTCCAACAAACTCCATAGACTTATAAAGCGCACCGTCAACACCGATCATACCGATGATGTGAAGGATGACGTCCTTACCACTGATCCACTTTGCCTTCTCTCCAACGATGTTGAACTTGATGGCTGATGGAACCTTGAACCAGGCCTTGCCTGTCACCATTCCTGCTGCCATATCTGTACTTCCGACACCTGTTGAGAATGCACCGAGTGCTCCGTATGTACATGTATGTGAGTCTGCTCCGATACATGTCTCACCAGCCACGATAAGTCCTTTCTCTGGAAGGAGCGCATGCTCGATACCCATTGCTCCGACATCGAAATAGTTCTCGATCTCATTTGCCGCTGAGAACTGTCTTACACACTTACAGTGCTCTGCACTCTTGATATCCTTGTTAGGTGTGAAGTGATCCATGACAAGTGCTATCTTCTTCTTGTCAAATACTTCCTTCTTGTTGAACTTCTCCATCTCGTGAATTGCGACCGGAGTTGTTACGTCATTTCCTAATACTAAATCCAAATCTGCCTCGATAAGCTGTCCTGCTTCAACTGATGGCAGTCCTGCATGAGCAGCTAAAATCTTCTGAGTCATGGTCATACCCATATTTATAGTCCTCCTATCATTTGTTTCTAAATACAAATTCTTACTCTTGATAATATCACTCATCTAGGTATAATTACAATATATATATAGAATAGTTGTTATAACCTGGAGGAATATCATGATAAGTAATCTGAACAATTACGTTATTTTTCATACAGTCGCCAAGGCCGGCAACATCAGCAAGGCCGCAAATCAGCTCTACATCAGTCAGCCCGCGATAAGCAAGGCTATTTCCAAACTTGAAGAAGAACTCGGCACTGCGCTTTTTAACAGAAGTTCCAGAGGGGTAACTCTGACTGAAGAGGGACAGGTTCTCTATGAATATGTTGAGAGGGCATTTGACTCTCTGAATATGGGTGAGGAAAATCTGAAGAATTACAAGGAGCTTGGAATCGGTCACATAAGAATCGGCGTGAGCACATCCCTGTGCAAGCACATACTACTGGACTATCTGAAGGACTTCATCAGGGAGAATCCCAACATCAAGTTCAGCATAGACTGTCACTCAACAGTGAATACCATTAAACTGCTTAAGAATGACAATATAGATATCGGACTAATATGCAACACCGAGCTTCCAAAAGGGATAGTGTACTCTCCTATAAAGGAGATACACGATGTGTTCGTGGCAAGCCCGGAATATCTGGATAACTTCTATGAGAGAAATGGAAATGCACTTGATGATATGATGGATGAGCTGTCGCCACATATAAAAGGAAATATCATTCCACTTTTAGGTGCATCAAAAAGAGCCGACAAGAATACATCTTCCGACTCCTTATATAACGATTCTGACTCCGCTGCAGCATTAGAGAATATGGCTGACCATGTTTTAACAAAAGCTACTACAGACAATCCGACTGATAGCAGTCTGCCGAATCACTCCAATATCACAACAACAGATATCCTCGAAAACTCCAACCTCATGGTTCTCGAGGAAGCCAACGTAACCCGTACCCATGTGGACGACTATCTCCGCAGCCAAGGTATCCACTGCAGCCAGGTATTAGAGATCAACAACATGGATCTTCTCATCGACTTCGCCGCCATCGGCATGGGCGTTGCCAGCGTGGTACGTGAATTCGCACATGAACAGCTCTCATCCGGGGGGATAACCGAGCTTCCGCTGGATACGCCTATCCCTAGCAGAAGTGTCGGCTTCGCATACTCAGGGGTAAAGAATCAGAGCACGGCTATGAAGAAATTTATGGAGTGGGTGGGGGTGTGATATGTCTCATATATATAACAGCTATACCCCATCCTATAAAAGATAATATCAAACCCAATTTAAACCCATATGGTACATATCTGAATTCCACTGTATGTGTGCCTTCAGTCAGCTCCACGCCAATAAGTGCCCCATCTGCCAAAGTTGTTATATCAGTCTTTTTCCCATCCACATATGCAGTAAATCCCTTATAATATGGAATAGACGTATATAGTATCCCATCCTGTTTTGCAGTAACCTTACCTTTTATATATGTATCCTTCGCAGATTCAATAACCATTGAACTGTCCTCAACATACACCATGCACTCCTGCATTCTGTCATCATGATACTCATAAAAACTTATAAATGTTACACCTTTTTTTAGCACAGATGATAAATTAACAGCCTGTATCTCAATCTTCTGCCCCTTCTTCAGATTTCCCAGATCAAGCACTCCTTTAGGTACAGCATATGAAGCATTTTTATCTATCTCTTCTATTATCTTTCCATCCACAGTTACTGCACTGCAAAATCTATTAGAATCCTCCAGACTCACATATAAATGCATAGCTCTCGGAACTACGAACATATAAATCTGGCTGGCGTATGAACCTTCTCCTATAGAAGTGTTTATATAGCTGTATGCATTTGTATCGCTTTTTCTCTTCAGACTTATACCACCAGTAAAAGGTTCTTTATCCGAAACAGAGCCCATATACTTCACATCATAATCTGTAAATTCGCTGGCATCCACCTTCGTAAACACACCATCCACACCCGATACAGCCTTTACAAAATTGTTTTGAACTACAAAAGGATCAACATTTGATATATCCCAGTTTTTTATTGCATAACCTGAAGAAAATCCCAGTCCTGTTGCAAATTTTGTTGTATACCACGCAATATTCTTGTCTATATCATACGTTTTATCTTCGATACGATATTTCTCTCCCTTGCTATACCCTCCATAATATGCATCTGTATCTGACAGTACATTTTTCACATTGAACATGAGCGCCGTCACCGGTGTAGTGTTCCTATATGCATACGTTGCCCCATGCTTCTGATACACCATCCCCAACGAACCAAAAAGCCAGGTCACCTTGTTATTAATGATTGATGTGAAAATATTCGTATCTGAATATGCAGTATTATTTTCTGATAACACCCAAGATGTCTTTCTGTTTAGATCACTGTCATCCATGTCGCCATACATCGCCCCCCAATAATCAATTCCTCCAATTTTTTCCATACTAGTTGTATAATTATCCTTATTTACATACACGGAATTTGCTGTCAGTTCTACTAAAAGCACAATAACAAAATTCATAATTAACGATTTTTTCTTTATGCTGTTTCTTGCCTGCAATGTATACACCATGAATAAATATATAGTAATCATCATAGTTGCCATATAGCAGACAATACTCTGTGTCTCATCATTTTTCAAAAAAACCAACACATATAATCCGGAAAAGATCAAACCAGTCGCAGCCACCTCCCAAATGTGCGGCTTTACCCAGTTTGTAACACATTCAAATGCAGACACAATAAGCAGAACAACCAGAATAAACGCATATCTGCAAGAAAACGTATGAGGGTATGTAAAGCCATGAAGTGCAAAAACCGCTCCTGCCAGATTCAGACTGATTATCATAATTCCTATCTCTGTCAGCCTTTTTATACGGGACAGAAATCTTATTTTCTTGTTAAACATATATACAACTGCAAGGAAAAGTAGAGCTATTCCCATATACATATTTCTTCCATACAAAACTCTTCCTGTCACATCTATATTACTTCCCCAGAAAAAACTCTGAAAGAAGCTCCCAAGATTCCCCAGACTGTTAAATCGCACATCCACAGAAACTGAGCTCTCCCCCTCTCTTCCCAGTATTGCAAGAAAGCACGGAACTAGAACAACACATGCACTAAGTGCGGCCACTATGGATGTGATTACAAAACGAACTAAACACCGCCAGAATACAGCTGCGTTTTCCTTTCTTACATCCACAAACCACACTACAGCCATAATAGCTACAAACCACGAAAAATAAAAATTAAACACTAACGACAAAAACAGTATAACAAAATAAGGTTTTACATCTCCGTCTTCCACCAACCATTCAATTCCCAGCATCATAAGAGGCACAAGCAGAAGACATATCAGCCATAGAATATTGTACTGATAAGCAAGAATATAATCGCACATTGAATATGCCATTCCAAATACAACGCAGACCATATCATTCAGCAAGCCTTGTCTCATAATATTTCTACTGGTATGAGACAAAAAATAAGTCATAGCAACGCCGCAGAGTCCCACCTGGACGCACATTGTAACAATCATTCCCATCTCCACATGAGAACCGCCAAATGCTACGGCTATGAGGTTAAATGGGCTTGCAAGGTAATAAAAGAAATTAGAATAGAAATCATATCCCAGCCCCATACTCCAACTAAAAAATAACGATTTACCATTTCTAATCCTGTCAGACAACTCCATATAGAATGCATAATACTGGGTATTTGAATCTCCCAGCAAAACCGAATTTTTTCCAAACGGATAACAATTAGTCATAATCATATGCGCCACTATACAAATAACCGGTATCATAAAAGCTATTATATATTTAAATATCTTTTCTTTTCTGATCTTAGTTTTTTTCATGTAATCCCCGCTTATCGTGTTTTGTTCTCTTCAAAAATATATATAGCAAAGCTGCTCCTATAATCGAAACCATTATACCAATCTTCAGACCATAAGGGAAATATCTAAACTCAATTTCATGCTCTCCTGATGAAAGCTCAACTCCACACATAGCTCCGACTATTGCCACCAGCTTTTTTTGCTCTCCATCCACATACACCTTAAAGCCTTTGTAATACGGTATAGACGTATACAAGATTCCAGCCTCATCGGTCTTAACAGTTCCAATCACTTTTGTTGTCCCCGTACTTTTTACATAAAATCTGCCGCTTCTTAGCTTTTGAACAACATTTTTCATAACATCATCTTTGTAACTGTACACAAGTACATTTGTTCTTCCTATAGTACCAGCCAGAGAACTATTGCTTACCATTAACTTTATCCTCTGACCTTCTCGAACATTCCCGACATCGAGCATTTCCGACATAGACATATATGACGAATCATCAACTACAGGCTCATCATCTATATATAATTTGCAGCATACCTGATCATCATCATACGCATAAATATACATGTGCATATCAGCCGGAACAGTGAATTCATATGTATTTGTCACATAAAACAGTCCATCCGCAGCCCATATGTTCTTGTATTCGATATCAAAATCATCTTGAGATAATATCTCACTTCCAAACGGCGAAACAGATACATTTTCTATGTCTATCTTTTCAAATATATTGTCTTCACCCAGTGCACAGGCTACAAATTTATTCTGAAATTCAAACGGATCGTCTGAATCCGAATCCCAGTTCTCAACATCTCTGCTCACAAGGAACCCAAGCCCGGCAGTGTATGGACTCTCACTCACAGAATACGTCATAGTCTTATCTTTATATGTATTGAATACACTCTTACTGTAAATGCTTTCATAGCCGCCAAAATACATCTGATGGTCCGTAAGCACATACCGTACATTATAAAGTGTACTTGTCAGCGGTGTTGTACATCTGTAAGTATATGATCCGCCATTTCCCTGATATGACAAGCCTGTCTTCTTATACAGATCCAAGGTGTTTCTGTTCAGTATGGATGAGAAAATACTGGCATCAGAATTTCCCATTCCCCTCTGTGAATCGACCCATGAGGTTTTCCTCTCACCGATCTCAGTTTCTATATTTTTATAATCAGCAATCCAAAACTCAGTTCCTCTGTTTTTCTCGCCACTTGTATCATAGCTGCTTTCGCTTACTATAAAATAATTCGACACGAGCTCCAGAAAACATATGGCAAGTATATTGACGACCAGTGCACTCCTGCCTATGCTTTTTCTTGTATATAGGCACACACATATAAGACCATATACAACAATAAGTATTGTCACCATATAAGATATCGGATCATTTACCTCGGATGTGTTGATCAATGTCACAAATACGATCAACGCACCAGCAGCAAGTATTGTCGCACATTGCTTTATACTTATCTGCGTTATATTTATCAATTCCTCAAAAGCTGTAACAAGCAGTAATATCCCCAGAATAAATTGAAATCTGTTGCTGTACGAATTCGGAAACGCAAATCCATGAAATACATACGAACCGAGCACCCAGTTTAGCTGGAACGCGATCACCAGTATCTCGATAACTCTTTTCACTCTTCTGGCCAACCTGATATTTCGATTAAACACATACAGTGCTACAAGAAACAGCACTGTAACCGTGATGTATCCATTATATGTATATAACTTTTTACCGGCTTGATCTATCTGACTTTTCCAGAAAAAGCTCTGTATAAAATCTGCGATATTTCCAATCCAGCCCCATAATCCAGCTTCCTCCTGTACTGTCATGCCATCTCTTCCAACAACAGCCAAATAGCACGGCAGCAGAACAAATGCGGTTGAAAGTGCAGAGATAACCGACAAGAAAACATACCTTGCTGTCTTCCTTATTACCACCTTGGCACTTCCCTCGCACGTGTCCACAAACCATACAAATGAAAGTATACATATAAACCAAGCAAAATAAAAATTGGTTATAAACACCAGGATCATACTGCAAATATACATTTTTTCTCCAACGCCTTCATTTAACCTTTCCACTCCCAGCAAGACAAGCGGTGCCAAGATAAGACTTATAAGCCATATATAATTATACTGATACGCCAGGACATAATTACACATGGAATACACGATCGCCAGCAGCATACAAATACAGTCATTTAATATTCCGGTTTTTCCACTGTTTCTGGACGTGTTCTTCAGATAATACAACATAGTAACTGAACACATACCGACCTGAACCATCATGGTGACTGCAACACCTATCTCCATATCCCAGTTTCCTATGATCATGGCTATTATATTGAATGGACTGCCAAGATAATAGAAAAAGTTCTGGTAGAATTCAAATCCCATTCCTGCCTGCCAGCTAAACAGTATCGATTCACCATTCTTTATCTTCTCAAGCAGAAATTTTTCAAACCAGTAATACTGTGCATTTGCATCCCCAAGCAGAATGGTATTATTTCCAAATGGATAGCACTCTCTTATGTACATATGTATAAGAAGACATATGACCGGTATTAAAAATACTATGAAATATTTGCCTAGTTTCTTCGACTTATTCACTCCTGATATCCCCCTGATAAAAAATAGGGACAGGTGTGGCAATTGCTGCCACCTGTCCCCGTTCATGTATCACCTCACCAGGCAAAGCCCGGTGATCGATCTGTTTCATATTTCATCTTACTTAAAATACTCCACACCACTCTCGAATATCTTCTGGTTCTGGTCGCCGTATACGTTTACAGCTACAGCCTGTCCGATACGCTCTGAGTGACCCATCTTACCAAGGACACGTCCATCTGGGCTTGTGATACCCTCGATCGCATAGTATGAACCGTTGACGTTGTAGTACTCGTCCATGGTTGGGTTGCCGTTCATGTCGACATACTGTGTTGCAACCTGTCCATTTGCAAAGAGCTTCTCGCACCATTCCTTGCTTGCAACGAAACGTCCCTCACCGTGTGAGATAGGAATTGTGTATACTCCGCCGAGCTCTGCCTTCTTCAGCCATGGGCTCTTGTTTGTTACAACCTTGGTGTATACCATCTTGGACTGATGACGTCCGATGCTGTTCATTGTCAGTGTAGGTGAATCATCCGTCTGTGGTCTGATCTCGCCGTAAGGCACAAGACCGAGCTTGATGAGTGCCTGGAATCCGTTACAGATACCAAGTGCAAGTCCGTCTCTCTCGTTCAGGAGCTTCATGACCTCCTCGGAGATCTTTGCATTACGGAACGCAGTTGCGATGAACTTACCTGATCCGTCTGGCTCATCACCGGCTGAGAATCCGCCTGGGAACATGATGATCTGTGAATCGCTGATTGCCTTTGCAAATGCGTCAACAGAATCTCTGATTCCCTGTGCTGTCATATTTCTGAATACTATCGTCTGTACGTCTGCGCCTGCTCTCTCAAATGCCTTTGCTGAATCATACTCACAGTTTGTACCAGGGAATACAGGTATGAATACCTTTGGCTTGGCAACCTTGTTCCTTGATGTGTAAACTGTCTTGGCGTCGAAGAGTCCAGTCTTGATCTCTGTCTGTGGAACATTTGACTCTGTTGGGAATACCTTCTCAAGAGTCTTTGTCCATGCTGCAAGAGCCTCGTCCATAGTGATCGTGACATCCTTGTATGTAAATACAGGCTCCTTTGTAACCTTACCTATCTTCTTGACAGGAATTCCGAGCTGATCAAGATCTGCTGCCTTAACCTCAAGAATGATAGCGCCATAGTTCTTGGCAACAAGATCCTTCTTGCTGACTGTATCCTCAAGCTCAACACCGAGCTTATTTCCAAATGCCATCTTGCTGACAGCCTCTATGATACCGCCAAATCCAACTGCGTATGCAGACTGGATCTTGCCCTCCTTGATCTTCTTGTTCAGGAGGTCATACATGTACAGAACATTCTCATATACAGGTATGTCGTTCTCGTCCTTCTCTATATCCATCTCCACAAGAACATTGCCTGCCTTCTTGAGCTCAGGTGTCACAACGTCCATGTAGCTTGCCACGTCAACTGCAAATGATACAAGTGTTGGAGGTACATCTATATCATTGAATGTACCTGACATACTGTCCTTTCCACCGATAGACGGAAGTCCAAGTCCTATCTGAACATCATATGCTCCGAGGAGTGCTGCCAGTGGCTGTCCCCATCTGTATGGGTCTGTTCCAAGTCTCTTGAAATATTCCTGGAATGTAAGTCTGATCTTGCTTACATCTCCACCTGCTGCAGCTATCTTGGCTGCTGATGTAACAACCGCATATACTGAACCATGATATGGGCTCCAGCTTGACAGATATGGGTCAAATCCGTAGCTCATCATGGTAATAGTGTCTGTCTTACCCTTGAGTACAGGCAGCTTTGCGATCATTGTCTGTGTAGGTGTGAGCTGATACTTACCACCGTAAGGCATTGTGACTGTTCCTGCTCCGATAGAGCTGTCGAACATCTCCACAAGTCCTTTCTGTGAGCACACATTCAGATCTGACAGTGTATCGAGCCATGCCTTCTTGACATCCTCAGGCTCCTTAACTGAATCAAAGTAATTGTCAGCCTTGCTTGGAACTTCAACCTTGACCTGTGTCTCCTGATGAGCACCATTTGTGTTGAGGAATGCACGTGAGATATTCACGATGTCCTTGCCTCTCCACTTAAGGATAAGTCTAGGCTCCTCTGTAACCTTTGCAACTACTACAGCCTCGAGGTTCTCCTCCTCAGCGTATCCGAGCATAGTGTCAACATCCTTAGGATCGACAACTATAGCCATACGCTCCTGGGACTCTGATATTGCAAGCTCTGTACCGTCAAGACCTGCGTACTTCTTTGGCACCTTGTCAAGATCTACCACAAGTCCGTCTGCCAGCTCTCCGATGGCAACTGACACACCGCCGGCACCAAAATCGTTACACTTCTTTATAATAGATGAAACCTCTTCTCTTCTGAAGAGTCTCTGGATCTTTCTCTCTGTAGGTGGGTTACCCTTCTGAACCTCAGCACCACATGTCTCGAGTGAGTGTGATGTGTGAGCCTTGGATGAACCTGTTGCTCCACCACAGCCATCACGGCCTGTACGTCCGCCGAGCAGGATGATTACATCTCCCGGATCAGATGTGAGACGCTTTACAGCACGTCTTGGAGCTGCACCCATAACTGCTCCGATCTCCATTCTCTTTGCAACATAATCTGGATGATATATCTCATTTACAAGGCCTGTTGCAAGACCGATCTGGTTACCATATGAGCTGTAACCATGGGCTGCTGTTGTCACGATCTTACGCTGTGGAAGCTTGCCCTCCATTGTGTCCTTGAGAGACTTTGTAGGATCAGCCGCACCGGTAACTCTCATAGCCTGGTATACGTAACCTCTTCCTGAGAGCGGATCTCTGATAGCACCGCCAAGACATGTAGCAGCACCACCGAATGGCTCGATCTCTGTAGGATGGTTGTGTGTCTCGTTCTTGAAGAATACGAGCCACTCTTCCTCTACTCCGTCCACAACTACAGGAACAACTATAGAGCAAGCATTGATCTCGTCTGACACTTCCATATCATCGAGCTTGCCTGCTGCCTTGAGCTGTTTCATACCCATAAGGGCTATATCCATGAGACATACAAACTTGTCATCTCTGTCCTTGTACATCTCCTTCATCTCTGCTCTGTATGCGTCAAATGTCTTCTCAAGAAGATCCTTGTAATCTCCATCGTCGAACTCTACATCTGTGAGCTCTGTTGAGAATGTTGTATGACGGCAGTGATCTGACCAGTATGTATCGAGAACTCTGATCTCGGTCATGGATGGATCTCTCTTCTCCTCACCCTTGAAATAGTTCTGGATGTGAAGGAAATCCTTGAATGTCATGGCAAGTCCAAGTGAGTCATAAAGCTCCTTAAGATCTGCCTCTGCCATGTCCTTGAATCCGTCAAATATATGAACATCGGCTGGCTCAGGGAACTCTGTAACCAGAGTCTCAGGAATCTCCATACCGCATATTCTTGAATCAACAGGGTTTACACAGTAGTCCATGACAGCCTTCATCTGCTCGTCTGTCACGTCGCCCGAAAGTACATATGTTGTGGCAGTCTTGATAACAGGCTCCTCATCCTCTGCAAGAAGCTTTACACACTGCTCTGCTGAATCGGCTCTCTGATCGAACTGACCTGGAAGCGCCTCTACTGAGAACACCTTATCTGTGGCAGCAAGCTCAGGCTCACCTTCATAGATCACATCTACAGGCGGCTCAGCAAATACTGTCTCAAGAGCCTTTGCATATGTCTCATCTGATATGTTCTCAATATCATACCTGACAAGCACTCTCACATACTCAGCCTTGATACCCAGATAGTTCTTAATCTCTTCGTGAAGTTCCTTCGCCTTGACCGCATAGTCAGGCTTTTTCTCAACATACACTCTCTTGACCTTACTCATGTCATACCTCCATAGTAAAAGCGTTTTTGTTATTTCAATTCTTTAATAATAGCATTTATCTTGTTTTTTTTGTAGTAGTTTTTATCTTTTTGCCGATTTTCAGCTTATTTAAGCATAAAATTGTATCTTAACCCTGCATTTTCACCAAATATGTCATAACTTTTCCATGCTAGTTATGCAGTCTTCGTATCATCTTAAATATCACCGAATTCTGGTATATCATAGGTGAATTCTGACAGTAGAATATGATTCCGTCCGTCGGTGCGTATATGTCCGTCGTATTCTCGCCCGTCATCGGATTGATGATATTTGCAATTATGTCGCCTCGTACAACCTCGTCTCCCGGCTGGACAAGCTTCTTGAAGAAGCCGGCGGCATGCTCGGACCTTATGCTGAGCAGATCCTCCTCGTCCATGATGGTGGAAATGTATCCCGCATGGCAGTTGTATCTTATAACGCCCATACGTGTCAGGAATCTGAGCACTGAGGACACCGCCTGATTGGCACTCTCACCATTGATGGTGTCGGTAACTCCCGAATATACCGAGAAAGCCTCCGTGCCGCGCATCTGCCAGTTGTAGTTGAGCGTTGCCTTATCATATGATCTAGGCTCCGCTGTCAATACATACGGCATACCGAACTGGCTGGCAAGGCTGTTGCTCTGCTTGCCTGTCTCTATCATCCTGACGTGTGGGATAAACTCACCATCCATATAGAAGCTCGCAAACTGTATTCCGTATGCGTAGCCGGTGACCTTCTCCATCACCGCCGCTGCAATACGGCTTGTCGCCTGACCTTCAGGATTGCCCGGGAATGATCTGTTTATATCTGAATTGTCTGTTATCCAGTATTTCTTGCCCACATTGAACGAGCTGTAATTGATTGATGGTATCAGAAGTATCTTCTTCCCCGATACTATGGCGCCCCTCGCCTCCAGCTCCCCAAGCTTCTTTGCCAGAAGTGAGCTTATGTAGAGCTGCTGAAATTCATTTCCTCTCATGGCACCAACTATGCATGCAGCCTTGTCTCCGCTGCCATAGGAAAATCCCTGTATCTCGTACTCTCCTCTGTAGGCTGTGTTCATGGAATATATGATCTCTTTATTCATGGCCACCTCCGAAAATTCTGGCCACAAGTGACCCCTCTTCTATAACCGGATATTCTCTGAGTGAGAACACAATGCCGCTTCTCGGCGACCTGATGGTCTCCTCCACCGAGCCCGTGAGCACATTTACAATTCTTCCTATGATCTCTCCCTGCTGTATATATTCTGAGTGCTTTGCCACAGGAAGGAAGATTCCGCTGCTCTCAGCATTTACAAATACAACATCCTTGTCTTTTGCAAATTTAGGCTTATGTGCAGTCTCGACTTCGCCCTGCCATATTCCCATCTTCTTCATAAGAGAGAACAGTCCGTCCACTATCTGGTTCGAGTAATCGTAATCTATCTTGAGGGCAACGCCGGACTCCACTACCATACTCTTGACTCCGATCTCGTTGAGGGCATGTGCAAGACTTCCCTCCATGACCGTAGACGACGGATGTATCCATACAACATCCACATTCATGCACGCAACATACGGAGCAAGATCCGATGCCACGTCAGAATTAACCCTGACCTGTGGGATCTCCTTGATGTACACACTGCTGGAATGGACATCAACACAAATGTCCGCCCCCTCTATGTCCTTCATGACCTTTGCCGCTGTGTACTCTCCCACAGTTCCGTCCTTGGAACCTGGGAACAGAGTGTTCATATCAATGTCAAATACCGGCACATCCCTGTACTGCGCCTCAAGTCCCATCGGATTGATAAATGGATATACATCCACGATTCCAGTAAGCTTGTCAAAATCCTTCTTGATCCTTCTGATCAGTTCATAACATATGTACTGTCCGGCAACCTCATCCCCATGTATACCGGACACAATACACAGCCTCTTTTCATTTCCAGTTGGGAAATCCGGAGCCAGATGGTTCTTCTTCACCCTCATGACTTCCCCGATCAGCATGTTAGCTGATACTACAGTTTCTATCATATTTTGTCCACCTTGTATTATTTATTCGTTAGTAATTTTGCAAATTATCCCGGTACATAAAGAAAAGCAGGGTACTTGCCGTATCCTGCTTCTTGTACCTAAGTTATTATACATGATAACTGTCAGTTCTTCAAGGTATGTTGCCTACTCTGTGAGCCTGTTATGCCCTTTTCTTATACTCTATTCTGAGCTTGTCCGCTATGAGTGCGATAAACTCGGAATTTGTCGGTTTGCCTTTTCCCGCATTCACTGTATATCCAAACAAATCGTTGATGGTGTCTATCTGACCTCTGTTCCACGCCACCTCTATGGCATGTCTTATGGCTCTCTCTACGCTGGAGGATGTGGTCTTATATTTCTTCGCTATCGTCGGATAGAGAAGCTTTGTTATGTAGTTCAGCATGTTCACATCGTTGACCGCCATGATGATGCCCTCACGGATGTACTGGTAGCCCTTTATATTTGCAGGAATACCTATATCCCTGATGATATCCGTCACATCGCTCTCTATAGTATTCTCTATCTTGTGTGCCATACTCTTCTCTGTGAGACATGTAAGCTTGTCGTTCAGCCCTGACTCAAGCTCCTTCTTCTTCATATACATCTGTCTGAGTCTCGTCACAAGCTGCACCGGATTGTACGGCTTCAGGATATAATATGTCGCACCCATCTCAAATGCACATCTTATAAGTCTCTGTGATGACACCGATGTGAGTACCACAAATATCGTATTCTGATATTCAGGCAGTTCACTCATATGCTCCATCACTCCCAGGCCATCCATTCCCGAAAGGCAAATGTCTAGTATCACTATATCCGGCTTGTAGAGCTTTATTGATTCCACCGCTTCATCCCCGGTGCTGACCATATCAACTACTCTCATCTCGTCCTTTGATGCATATGTGGCGATCTGTTTTGCTATCTGTGTGCTGTCGCCATCAGCAATTACAATTTCGATCCCTTTGTTTCCCATAGTATCTCCCTTGTTATGTATAAATTTACAGGATTAAGCGCTTATCCCAACTGCTTTATAATAATATTAAATATGATATAATTTGTCAAGTGCTTTTAATATCGTTTTTAATATCACATATTATGACAACATTTTACTACAAATTACCCTGCATTTCTCATCTTCGCTTCCAGTCTTATCTTGTCGGCAATGAGAGCGACAAATTCTGAGTTCGTAGGCTTTCCTTTGCCCGCACTTATGGTGTAACCAAACAGTTCGTTGATAGTCTCTATCTTTCCTCTGCTCCAGGCCACCTCTATGGCATGTCTTATGGCTCTCTCCACCCTTGATGCAGTTGTGCCGTACATCTGGGCGATCGTCGGATAAAGCTGCTTTGTTATAGAATTCAAAATATCCATATCCCCCACAGCTATGACTATCGCGCTTCTGAGATACTGGTAGCCTTTGATGTGCGCCGGGACTCCTATCTCGTGGATTATCCTGGTCACCACCGCCTCCAGCTCGTCCGTCTTCTGCTCATTTTCATCCATCTTCAGAAGCTGGGTTGTATTGCTTCCGCGTCCTTTACATGCATCATCAAGCACACCTCTGACCTTTTTCTCATCGTATGGCTGTTCAAGCAGTCTCACCACTGCCTTGTCACCTATCGTCGAAAATACAAAGTCCAGATAATTTCTGTGCTGCTTCGATGAACAGAGCACAAATTTGACATTTCTCAGGTTCTTATTTCCAGATACGCCCTCGACCATATCCGTGATATCCGTACCGGGTATAACCTCGTCCGCGATCACTATGTCTGGCTTATCTTCTGCAATTTTCTTAACAGCTTCGTCACCCTTCTCACAACATCCAATGTACTCATAATCAGGCATATCCTCAAATACGTGCTTTAGCTGTTCAATTTCTCTTTTGTCATGTTTTACCATCATAACTTTAACATGACTCATGTTATACTCCTTCCCAAGTATAGTGACGGAATAACAATATTTACTTTTTTATTCCTGTTATTCCACTACGAACATTATATATAAATGTAGTTTTCTTGGGAATATATAGAACTTCGCAAGTTACGACAGCATCAGCTTCCGGAAAACATTTTTTCTACTGCGACTGACACCAGCAGACCACATACGCACATTTAATGAAAAAATGCGGCATATCTTCCCTTTTCGGGTCGATATGCCGCGCATGATCACTTCTCTTTTGTATGTTCTTTTTCTCTGAGTCTTATGATCGCATCATAGGCCGCCGGATTGTGCTCCTTCAGGTGCTCATCCATTCGTTTTCTTCTCGCCTTATATCTGTCGACAAATTCAGGATGCTCGCTCTCAAGCCTGTGAAGAAGCTGGCTCCGCCTGCGCTCGATACGCTCTGCAACAGAGTCCTCATCCTCGCCTGTGGCCCTCACGATCTCCTCTATGTGGGCCTCCATATGCTCAAGCCATTCTTCCTCATCCTGTATATCCATCTGCTTCCAGAAACCGGTCATGAGCTGTTCAACCCCGGTTCCGTTCTTCATACTGCCTATGGATTCACGGATGTGCTTCTCTATGACATCTTCCGCATCATCGCCAAATGCCCACACAAGCTCCTGAGCCATGTGCTCCGCTCTCTTTCTCCTGATGTCATGATAACTGTTATGTACACCAACCAATGGATATGGACTCTCAAGGCCGCAGTCTGACAGTGCTCTCTCCATGGTCTGTCTCACGCATCCTGCCTCTATCATGTCGCCAAGTCCAAGCTTTCTGAGCTGGACGTTGAGCTGGCCTATATGCTCCGTGATATAGAGCTTCACCCCCTTCTCTTTCAGCGTATCATACATGATCCTGAGGGTCTTGGCAGCCGTCACATCCACGCTTCCCATGGCGGACGCATCCACTATTACAGCCTTTGTGTCATCCTGCACCGCATCCATGATATCCTTCTGGAATATGGCTATATTTGCAAAAAACAGGTTACTGCTGAATCTGTAAATAACTATATTCTGTATCGGGTATGCATGCTTGAACCTCTCGAGCGCAAGGAATTCCTCATGTCCAGGTACCAGTCCAAGGAAGCTTCTCGGAGGGTCCGCAGCCTTCCTTATGACTGCGGCAAATGAGAGTATGATTCCTATAAGAACTCCATTTATCGTTCCAAGTACCAGCACACCTAGGAAAGCTCCGCAGAATATGTAGAATTCCACCTTACTCACCTTCCACAGCTTTGCCGCCAGATCAAATTCCAGAGCACTGTAGAGTGCGGAGATGACGATTGCCGTGAGCACCGGAACCGGCAGATAACCTATAAATCCCGTTCCACACACGAGGATCACGATCATCACTACTCCTGCAAATATTCCAGTGAGCTGTGTCCTGCCTCCATACTGCTCACTCATTGTGGTTCTGGACACGGAACCGTTTATCGGACAGCAGCCTGTGAATGCCGCTGCAAGATTTGCCATTCCAAATGCCAGAAGCTCCTGATTATCGTCTATCTTATATCTGTTCTTCTGGGCGAAATTGTTCTCAGCCAGAAGCGTCTCCGCCATGATTACTACTGCTATCGACAGACTGACCGTCATGATATTTGGAAGCATCCTCTCATCTATCTGTGGTACAACGATCTGTGGAAGTCCTCTGCTCACCTCCGACAGACATACTATTCCGTATTCATCCATATCTATCACGCAGGACAGCAACGCTCCCGCTGCCATGACGCATATCGCCATCGGAAACTTTGGTATGAATCTTCTTGAAACAAGCAGTACCGCAAGAGCCGTAAGTCCCATGATTATCGACGGCACATTTACATCTCCTATCGTCTCTGCTATGTGTTCCACAAGCTCGAACAGTTCTCCTGTTCCCGCTCCGGCTCCATAGAGCTTCGGCACCTGCATGAGTATGATGGTGGTGCATATTCCTGATATGAATCCGCCCATGACCGGAGTCGATATGTAATTTACAAGCTTGCCCGCCTTGAACAGGAAGAATACCAGCAGCCACAGCGCCGTAAAGAATGTTATCACAGGAACGACCTGCATCGCCTGCTCTGTTCCCGGCGTAACCCCCAGCGTCACCAGTGCCGCTCCGACCAGCGCCGCAGGCGCGGCATCCACACCGAACACGAACTGCCTCGACGTGGACAGCAATCCAAATATTATGATCGGGAACACCGACCCATACAATCCATATACCGCCGGCAGCCCGGCTATCTGTGCATACCCCATCGATATCGGTATGGACACCGCCGCTATGATAATTCCTGTCAAAAGATCAGAAAGCAAATTCTCTTTTTTATAATTCTTTAGTGTATGACATAATGAAATTTTTGAAACCTTGATTTTCTTGCCCTCCTGGGATGTTTGTGTGTGCCGGTCTGCCTTATGCTAAAGTCCGGCACTTCTGTTCTTAATTTTATCACTAAACAGGATTAATTTCACTCCTCCAGCATATTTTCAATAAAAATCCCATACCCCCTGGTTGGATCGTCTACGAATACGTGGGTGACGGCGCCGATTATCTTGCCATCCTGGATGATCGGGGAACCGGACATTCCCTGTACCACTCCGCCCGTCAGGTCTATGAGGGCATCATCGGTCACGTGGAATTCTATATTCTTGTCGGATGAATTCCTGTCCACATACTCTATGTCTATCTCATACTTCTCAAGCTCGCCGCTCATTCTGGAATATATATAAGCCTGCCCCTTGCGGACTTCATGACCTCTGGCTATATACATACGCTCCGCATCGCCGTATTTCGCCTGGCAATAGCTAGTGTCCAGATGTCCATATATTCCACTGGCACTGTTGCCATCAATAATACCGACCAAAGATCTTCTATATGCGATGCTTCCCTGAAGTCTTCCCGGTTCCGAGGAGTATGACTTGCTTATATTTGTAATATCCGTTGTGTACACTCCACCGGTGCTGCACCGCATCATAACTCCCGTATCTATATCCGACACACTGTGTCCAAGAGCCATGAAATTTGTTCCGTCGACAAATGTAACCGTGCCTATTCCCGACACATCATCCTTCACCCACGCGCCCAGCAGATAAGCGCCATTCTCGTTTTTTTCCGGCGTGATGCTACAGACCTTCTCCTCCCCATCCCTTATATATCTCACGGACAAGCTATCACCCTGGCTTTCAGCAACAATATCAAGCAGCTCCAACCTCTTAGATATCTCCATACCGTCTACACTCACAATATAATCCCCTGTACAGACCTTTCCATCAGCAGGGCAACAGGACTCGCCATTTTCATTTTTAAAGCTACACACATCCACCACCAAGACTCCCTCCGTCTTCATATAGATTCCCATCGCCTCGCCGGACGGAACTACAGGCCGGTCAAATATATCTCTTCCAAACTCCGCATCCTTCGTGGTCGCCCTTGACACTACCCCATCAAGTGTTGAGCTTGTCTTCTCTGACCTTCCAACATCCACTCGTCTGTCCACCAACACACATAAAACCAATAGTGCTGCAAGGAGCAACAGATCCGCCACAGCCACCCATATGATCACCTTCTTATATCGCCTCATAATCTATTCCTCCTACATATACTTAAAAACAACTAATAGCTTATAAAAAAAGAGTAACAGCCTTGGCTGTTACTCTTAGTATGTTGTGTTAGGAATAACTTTATATCAGTATTTTTTTGTCTTTTCTGCCATTTGTTTCATCTCGCGGGCATTGCTCATGACTGCCTCAGTTATGGTCACGCCGCCGAGAAGTCTTGCGATCTCCTCTGTTGATTCCTCGTCGTTCAGACGGACGATCCTTGTCACTGTCTTGCCCTCGTCGGCAGACTTTTCTATGAGATAATGACTGTCTGCCATCGCTGCGATCTGCGGAAGATGGGTTATGCTTATAACCTGATGGCTTCTGGAAATAACTGCCATTTTTTCAGCAACCTTCTGAGCTGCACGGCCGCTTATTCCCACATCGATCTCATCGAATACAAGAGTGCCGATATTGTCCTCGGACGCCATGCAGGATTTGATCGCCAGCATGATCCTTGAGAGCTCACCGCCTGAAGCCACGTCATATAACGGTCTCATCTTCTCGCCGACATTTGTCGAAATGACAAAATAGCAGTCATCGATTCCATTTGCCGTACACTCCGGAAGCCTGTCAAATACCATGTCGAACCGAACCTCCATGAAACTCAGATCAGCAAGTGCATCTCTGATGTCTCTGCACAGATTCTCAGCCTGCCTCTGTCTCTCAGCAGTAAGCGCATCTGCTGCCTTGAGCATGGCTTTCTCCACCTTTTTTATTTTGTCTGAAAGTCCTGCTATATATTCGTCATATTCAGACAGCCTTTCATATTCCTTCCTGCTGTCCTCCAGATATTTGAACACCTCTTCCACGGTGCTTCCATATTTTCCCTTTATATCATTGATGACGTCAAGCCTGGACTCAACACTTCTAAACTCAGAATCGTCAAAGTCCATGCTCTGCATGTAATCATTTAATTCAACGTTAAAATCATTCAGCAGCGCGTCAATATTTTCCAACTGGCTATACAGACCGTCTATCTCTCCGTCGAGATCCTTTATACCCTTCATCGATGCCAGAGCTCTGCCGATCTCATTTCCCGCAGATGAAAAAGATTCATAACCTGTAACGCTGTATACATCCGAAGCTGCCGCAACTATATCGCGTGAATTGACCATCCTGTTGTACTGATGCTCAACATCTTCGTCCTCACCAGTCTTTATATTTGCTGACTCGATCTCCGCGATCTGATACTTGAGGAATTCTACCTTTCTGCTCCGCTCCGCCTCATCCATCGAGAGCTCGTCCATCTCACGCCTGAGTGTGACGTACTCTCTGTGACACTCTGCAACCTTCTGCTTCAGGGGATCTATGGATGCTCTGCCATATTTATCCAGAAGCTTCATATGCTCCGCTTTCTTAAGGAGCGTCTGCTGCTGGTGCTGCGTGTGCATATCTATGAGAAGCGCAGATACCTCCCTGAGCTTTGCGGCGGTCACCGCCATATCATTTATAGTGTTGATGGTTCTGGAATTATTTATTCTCCGCGTGATGAGTATCTCGCCATCCTCCGATGGCTCCACTCCCAGATCTCTGATCTGCTCAATCACCTGGGGATCATCCACCAGGAAAAGCAGTTGACAGAAGCCCTCCTTGTCAGGCTCCCTGACTATATCCTTCGGAAGCTTATCTCCCATACCAATCTTCAGGGCTCCCATGATTATGGACTTACCCGCACCGGTCTCACCGGTAAGTATGTTGAGATTATCGGTAAAATTAACATTTGCATCGTCTATGAGTGCAATATTCTTGATATGTACATTAAGTAACATTTGTATCCTCCTGTTGACGCACAGACTTTATTACACATAACATATTACAGAGAGCTGTCATCTCTGCATCTTATCTATCGTCTTCATGACCGAATCGGTCATCTCCCGGCTTCTGACCGCCAGGAATATGGTGTCGTCCCCGGCTATACTTCCGAGGAGTCCATTTATCTCCACATTGTCAAGTGCTGCGGCAACTGCCATAGCCATGCCCGACACTGTCTTGATCACTATCAGATTCTCCGCCGGCACCATGGATAATATGCCAGCCCCGAGAACCTTTCTGTACGACTCTATGGACTCATGTGTTGCCGACTTTCCCAGAGTGTACTTCTGCCTGCCACCCGCCACGGCAACCTTGGTGAGGTTAATCTCTCTTATATCTCTCGATATGGTGGCCTGGGTCGTATTGAAACCCGCCTCGGCCAGCTTCTCCAGCAGTTCATCTTGGGTCTCTATATCATATTGTTCGATTATCGACAAAATCATCGCCTGTCGCTTCTGTTTCATATCACTTTCCCCCAAGCTTGTTTCTAAGTATCTCGTAGAAATTCACGTCACTCGCCTTTACGAGCTGCGTGGTTCTCTGTGACACGCATATATCAAGGACATCGCCTGCTGCCAGTTCGAAATCATTTCCACCGTCAAATGAAACTATCGCCTCGGTGTCCTGCGTCTTCCTCTTCTTGGCGATCTCTATTGAAACCTTTGCGTCACTAGGAAGCACAATACTCTTCGAAGTCAGCGAATGTGGACATACCGGAGTGATGATCATCAGTCTTGCCATAGGATCCACGATCGGACCTCCGGCTGAGAGATTGTAACCCGTGGAGCCAGTAGGGGTCGATATGATGATTCCATCTCCCTCATAGGCATTCAGAAAGCTTCCATTTACATAGACATCAAGGCCTATAAGTCTTGAAAATCCTGCCCTGCTGATAACTATATCATTGAGTGCCCTCTTCCTGCACTCCTTGCCGTCTCCTGTTCTGACTGTTCCCCTGATCATCATTCTGTCCTGCATGGAATAATCATCCGCAAGCAGTCTGTCTATGATGGTCTGCCAGTTGGTGATCTCCCCCTCAGTGAGGAATCCCACCGTTCCAAGATTTATCCCGAACAGAGGAATCTCCACATGGCTGGCACTGGATGCCACATTGAGGAGTGTTCCATCCCCTCCAAGAACAAGTATACAGTCAAAGCTCTCAAGCTCATCCGTAACATGCTGCTTGTCACATGCACTGAAGCTGTAGCAGTCCATGGCTTTACACGCACCATTTTGCGATTCAATATACGCTGTGAGCTCCGACGTTATACGATTATCCTCATCCTTATCCGGGTTATATACTATATAAAAATTCTTCATATCGTATCCTCTATGACTTGTTCAGTTCGTTGTGGGACTCCTCCACCAGAGCCTTTATGTCGAATTCCTCATCCGTCTTCGACTCGTCCTTTGATATGTGGAGCAGATATTCTATGTTGCCCTCAGGTCCTTTTATAGGTGAATAGCTGAGGTGCAGTGTGCGGAATCCTATACTTCTGGCATAACCGACTATCATCTCCACAACCTCAATATGGGTTGAAAGCTCTCTGACAACGCCCTTCTTGCCAACCTTCTCTCTTCCCGCCTCGAACTGCGGCTTGATAAGGCACACGATCTCTCCACTATCCGTAAGCAGCTCCTTTACCGCTGGAAGCACCTTTGTAAGAGATATAAATGACACATCTATCGAAGCAAATTCAATCTTATCGTCAATATCCTCAGGTGTGACATATCGTATATTTGTTTTCTCCATACAGACAACTCTCTCGTCATTTCTGAGCTTCCATGCAAGCTGTCCATGACCCACGTCAACGGAATACACCTTCACCGCACCATTCTGCAGCATACAGTCGGTAAAACCACCAGTGGAAGCACCTACATCCATGCACACCTTACCCGCAAGTTCCACGCCGAAATGATCCATAGCCTTCTCAAGCTTCAGGCCTCCACGGCTCACGTATTTGAGGGTGTTGCCCCTGACCTCTATCTTAGCAGTCTCGTCAAATGTCGTGCCGGCCTTATCCTCTTTGTTATTGTCAACATACACTATTCCTGACATGATGATGGCTTTCGCCTTCTCTCGTGAATCTGCCAGTCCCTGTTCTACAAGGAGAACATCAAGTCTCTTCTTCATCTGTCTTCCTCTTATTCTGTACAATCTGTCGATATTATATGTTTTATCCTGTCATACAGCGAATCCGCGTCAAGCTTCAGCATCCTCCTGAGCTCCTCCACGCTTCCATGCTGTACAAATGTATCCTCAATGGCACACACTGTCACATCCACATCAAGATGTCTGTCCATGACATACTCCTCGACCAGAGATCCGTATCCGCCATGCTTTATCTCTTCTTCAATAACCACTATATGTTTATGATCCTTGCTGAGCTCATCTATCATATCAGTATCTATCGGCTTCAGGAATCTTGCATTGACAAATGTGACATTTGTTCCATCGGCCAGCAGTCTGTCATACACCTTCTCGGCCTCCTGGACCATGTTTCCAACAGCCACTATGGCAAGCTTCTGTCCCCTGTGGATCATCTCGCTCCTGCCATACTCAATATCCACATTGTATTCCTTAAGTCCGTAATAAGCCTCTCCTCTGGAATACTTGAGCGCAACCGGACCATCGTAAGCAACAGCCCACTCCATCGCTCTGGTGAGCTCATATCTGTTCTTCGGCGCAATGATGGTCATGTTCGGAATATGTGACAGAAACGCAGTGTCAAATATGCCCTGATGTGTATCGCCATCTGCACCGACAAGCCCTGACCTGTCAATGGCAAATATGACATGCAGCTTCTGCAGGCACACATCGTGTAAGATCTGATCATATGCCCTCTGCAAAAATGACGAGTATATCGCAACCACAGGCACCAGTCCCGACGTAGCAAGTCCCGCGGCAAACGTCACCGCATGTTCCTCCGCAATGCCCACGTCAAAAGCCCTGTCCGGGAACTCCGCGGCAAATGCCGCCACTCCTGTTCCCTTGCCCATGGCAGCCGTTATGGCTGTTATCCTTGGATCAGCCTTACCAAGCTCCACCAGCTTTCTGGCAAACACTCCTGTGTTTGTCATGACCTTCCTGTCCTTCATGACCTTTCCTGTCTGTATATCAAACGGATCAATGCCGTGGAAATAGCTCGGGTGTCTCTCGGCATGGGTATAACCCTTGCCCTTCACAGTCTTCACATGCACAAGGATCGGTCTGTTGAGCTTAAGCGCTTTGCGGAAAGTGGCCTCCATCACATCTATATCGTGTCCGTCTATAGGTCCTATATATGTGACACCCAGCTCCTCGAAGAACATACCCGGCACAAATATCTGCTTGATGGAATCCTTTGACTTCTTCAGCCCTCTGGCAAGATGCTCTCCAGCCACAGGAATCTTCATGAGGATCTTCTCCACGTTACCCTTAAAATCATTGTACTGCTGCCCAACACGTATCTTGCTGAGATATGTGGACATGCCGCCAACATTCCGATCGATGGACATATTGTTATCGTTCAGCACAACAAGGCAACCGGTCTTGATATCCGCCATATTATTCATGGCCTCATATACCATACCACCTGTGAAGGAGCCATCTCCGATCACTGCGGCAATCTTCTCATTTGTACCCTTGATACTTCTGGCGCACGCCATTCCGAGCGCAGCAGAAATGGATGTTGAGCTGTGTCCTGTATTGAACGCATCGCACGGGCTCTCACTGGTCTTCGGGAAACCGCTCATTCCTCCAAACTGTCTGAGAGTGCCCATCTCATTCTTCCTGCCCGTCAGTATCTTGTGGACATAGGACTGATGTCCCACATCCCATATAAGCTTATCCTCAGGGAAATCCAGAACCCTGTGAAGTGCCATTGTAAGTTCCACGCATCCAAGATTCGGAGCCAAATGTCCACCGGTCTCGCTCACATGCGACACCAGAAATTCTCTGATCTCATCCGCCAGCTCCAGCAGATCTTCCCTGTCTATATCCTTTATATCGTTTGGTTTATTTATTCTATCCAGTATATTCATATGCACACCACGAGAGGAGTCCTATTTATCCCTGTTTATCAGCCAGATGACCAATTCCTTCAGAAACTCATTGTCCCCGCCTATCTCTTCCAATTCTCTTACTGCTCTCTCCGACAGCTCAGTCACATAACGTCTGGATTCATCAATTCCATGTATCGTGACATATGTAACCTTGCCATTCTCCTCATCACTCAGCGTCGGCTTTCCAAGGAGCGCACTGTCTCCACAGACATCCAGAATATCGTCCTGGATCTGGAATGCCATGCCGACGTCCGATGCTATCTTGTGTACCGCCGCAACCTTAGCCTCGTCTGCCCCCGCAAGTATCGCGCCTATCATCATGGATGCCTCTATGAGGGCTCCGGTCTTGTTCTCATACACATATTCAAGCTGCTCCTTTGAGAGCTCCTTGCCGGTCATCTCCACATCGACGACCTGACCGCCTATCATGCCGTTTATACCCGGCTTCTGCGCAAGCACACACATCGCAGACGCCACAGCATGTATATCCTCACCCATGCCAAATGCCTTACATGCGGTCTCATATGCATAATTGAGCAGCGCATCCCCCGCAAGAATGGCCATCGCCTCGCCAAATACCACATGGGATGTCTTTCTTCCGCGCCTGTAATCGTCATTGTCCAGAGCCGGAAGATCGTCATGTATGAGTGAATATGTATGTATCATCTCTATCGCAGCCATGAACGGCTTTATAACCTCTGATTTGCCACCGAACAGCCTGTATGTCTCCTCCATGAGCATTGGACGAAGCCTCTTTCCACCCGCCTCTACCGAGTACGCCATGGCCTCACACACTGTCCTGTTAAATCCGTCTGCAGGTGGCAGATAGCTCTCAACTATATCGTTGATCCTTACCGCCTTCTCCGCTATAAGTTTATCTATCATGCTTCCTCCTGACCCGAAAGTGTTATCATCTCTTTCTCAACATCGCACAGGTAATTCCTGCATCTGTTTATGAGCTGGACGCCCTCAGAATAAAGCTCCATGGACTCCTTGAGCCCCGTATCAGTATTCTCAAGCGCAGCCGCTATCTCATCAAGTCTGGCAAGAGCCTCCTCTATGGACACATCCTGAAGAGTGTCCGCTGTATCCATATTCTGTGTATCTTCTGCCATATCTATTCCTCCTGCCCGGTCACGTCAGCCACGACCGCCTGTATTCTTCCATCATGAAGAGTTATCTCTATATCATCCCCAGGTGTGATCCCTGCCACAGATCTGACAGGCTCACCATCCGATGAAATATATCCAAATCCATTTATGAGCTTAGCTGTAGGCGAAAGGCCATGTATTCTCTCCGTCATGACCGCAAGGGCATTCCTTGTCATGTCGTACTTTCTGACCATCGCGCTCTTCATCCTATCATGAAGTCTGTCGCAGCGCATAGATCTGTCCTCTATCTTATCCGCCATCAGCTCATTTATCTGTTTCTCTATTCTGTCAAGCTGCTGCCTCTGACTGTCCATTCTTCCGGATGGACTTAAGAGTCTGAGCTGCCTGTCATATCCATCCAGACTCCTCGCAAGTCTGTCTATCCTGCCGGATATCAGCATGGTGAGCTGTTCAAGTCTCCTGTCAAATCCGGCAACTGTCTCTGCCACCACCGGAAGCGCATGCATGACAGCCGTGGACGGATTGGATTCTCTCCTGTCCGCAACCATGTCCGCAACTGTGGTGTCTATCTCATGCCCCGTAGCCGATATGATAGGTGTCTCCGCATTGAATATGGCCCATGCCACCTGCTCCTCATTGAACGCCCACAGATCCTCCTTGGAACCTCCGCCTCTTCCGACGATGATGAGGTCGAGCCCCATGGAATCAAGTATCTCGATTCCTCTGGATATATCCGCCGCCGCATACTGTCCCTGCACGGTCGCAGGATAACAATAGAGCTGGGCATACGGATCCCTCCGTTTTGCCACTGCACGGATATCGCTTATCGCAGCCTTTGCCCCCGCCGTCACTATACCAATACGCCTCGGATAGGCGGGAATAGGCTTCTTGTATTCCTGCGAAAACAGCCCCATGCCGTCCAGTCTGGCTATGAGTCTCTCCAGCTTGGCATTCACCTCGCCGTCACCCACACGCACCAGCCTGTCTACATAGAGCTGATACTTTCCGTCTCTCACGAAGACATCAATATGACCAAATGCATGAACCTTGTCTCCGTTCTTCGGAGCAAACTTGAGTCCATATACCTGTTTTCCCGCAAACATAACAGCCGCCAGAACTCCGCTGGGATCCTTGAGACTGAAATACATATGACCTCTCTTGTCTGTTCCGAGTCCTGTGATCTCTCCCTCAACTCCCAGACTGCCAAGCCACGGCTCGCCGCTGACCAACTCCTGTATCCTCTCATTGAGTTCCTTGACTGTATATATGTTATTCTGCTGTGGCATCTGCGCCACTCTCCTTCTTGTCCTTATCACCGGATACAAGCTTTGCAAGAAGTGCATTCACGAACTTGCTCGCCGATGCATCACAATACTTCTTTGCCAGCTCAACCGCCTCATTGATGGCGACCTTCTCCGGTATGCTCTCATCGTACTTCACTTCATAGACACCAAGCCTTAATATAGCCAGCTCCTCCTTGCCTATACGAGGAAGCTTCCAGCCTTCTGATATCTGTGAAATGATCTCATCTATCTCTGCTTTCTTAGAGATGATATTCTTAACCTTGGTGGTTATATAATCTCTGTCCTCATTGCTGACTATTCCGTACAGAAGCGGATCGTCCTCCTCATCTCCCGGCATCTCAGGGTCAAATGCAAAATCAAGCTGATCCTGCATGCCCTCAGCGTCATTGAACTCCAGTGTAAATACTATCTTGAATATCCTGTCTCTTATATCTCTTCTAGTCATATCTTCCTCTCCACTATATAAAGCTTTATCTGTATCCTATCTGCCATCTCCAACACGTACACCGGCTATCCTTATGTTGACTTCCTCAACGCTCAGTCCTGTCATGGTCTCTATAGCCTGCTTGACCTTATCCTGAACCTGACCTGATACTGATGGTATGCTGTACTCGTACAGAACCTCTATCGCAATATCAACCTTTACCTTGCCAGGAAGAAGCTCTACCTTAACGCCCTTTGCAGGGTTCTTCTTTCCGAACTTTGAGGCAAGCTCATTTGGAAGGTTGCCTGTAAGTCTGTATACACCTTCAACCTCTCCGGCTGCAAGCCCTGCTATGATAGCCACTACGTCATCCGCTATCTGAACTTTGCCCAGAGAATTGCTCTCTTCTATATTGTAAGAATTATCCTGAACCGCGCTGCCTTCAATCACGATATCATCATTCAACTTATCACTCATGGTCATACCTCCCGTTTCGTATGGGTTATTTGAATCTTATTATAATCTGAAGGCAGCTATTTTGCAAGTATATGCGATTCACGGCTTATCCTTCCGCTGTCTATTTGCCACCCATGACAGATATTGCAACACTGCTTATATCATACCCTGTTTTTCGGATAACTATGTCCTCTATCTGTGCTCTCTCGGTATCCGACAGCGATTCCACATTCAGCGACACGTCAACAGCCTCATCACTTATCGTCACTATGGCATCGCTATACCCCTTTGCCGCCAGAACTGTCTCGACATCTGTCTCCTTCTCTATGGTATCGTTCAGCTTCACATATGTATCTGTCGCCTCCTTCTTTGCCGAATCGCTGAGTGCCTCATCACCTATCACATCCATCAGAGCTTCCTTGCTCCTTGATCTGCTCTGCTCACGGTTCAACTTTGCCGCGGCCATATTGCTTGTCACCTGTGCACTGGTGAGTACAGCGTCACCGATCTCATCCTCCTGGCCATTGAGCTCCACATCCTCGGTCTGGCCATTCTCATCCTTCACCGCCTGTGAGTTCTCATTTTCCGCCATGGACGAGAGATCCTCATAGTTGATCACCTCCACCTGTTTTTTGTCAGTTTTTTCCTTCTTCTTGTCCTTTCCTGCATCCGCAAAGCTCATGTAACCGGCCACCCCTATCATAACTGCAAGTGCGATGACCGCCAGTCTGTTCTTTCCACTGAATTTCTTCATAGTCCCTCCACATTAATTTGCTTCTAATATCACAATCTTATGCGTCGGCACGTCAAATAATGCCTGCACTGCATTCGTTATCTTCAGCGTTGTATCGCCATTTTCCGCCCCCTTGCAAATGATAACCACACCCTCGGTCTCCGGCTCCCTGTACCTGACCACATACGGCGAGCTCCCACTGCCCTCACTCACCATGACCGTCTCCTCCGACACGCTTCTCTGGCTGCTGTCGCCGTTCTCACTGGAACTGCTTCCGGAGTCCTTGAGTGCTATGTTCTCACCGCTGTCCTTGACCGTTATCATCACTCTCACATCCGATATTCCGTCCACCTGCTCAAGCACTGATGTGAGTCTCTCCTCCATATACTCCACATAATCCGTGGTATCCCCTGACATATTCCGGTCATTTCCGCCGGTCACATCCGCGTCTGTCTCATCGGACTGTCCGGTCCATCCGCTCTTTAGGTCATTTTTATCAGTCTTGCTGTTATTTGCCGGCCACACAACTATCATCAGACAAATCCCTGACAGCAAAATGAGCAGCAACTTGTATAATCTGTTGTTGCTGCTCTTCAATATATTCATGATCCCCGATATTCCCTTTTTCTTAGAATCCTCCACTACAGTCCCTCCTGCATATGATCTGTATTGCCCCTCCTGATGGTAATCCTGTTCTCATCAACACCATATTCCTCTGACACTGCGGATCTCAGTCCGTCTGTGTCTACTTTATCAGACTGTATGTATATCTCCATGCTGTCTATCCCAAGCTCCTCCCCGGTGACTATACGCACCACCGCATCGGCATTACAATTGTCAGATATAAACCGCTCCACTACCTCCTCCATGGCCCTGACATACATCTCATCATCGCCCTCGGCCACGTCCATTCCAAGCGATTCACTGTATGTATTGAACTCTATCCTGTCCGCATACCCAAGCCAGCCTATGACAGGATTTATCACGACCATCATCATGACAAATCCCACAGCCGACTGGACATATCTGCGCATCTTCGGATCCGGGGCAATATACAGCACGACAGAAAAAAGTATACTGCACACAACTATATTTTTCAGCCACTCAGCAAGCATGCACATCCTCCATCCGTTCTATGATATGTTCACCGACATCAGGGCTATGCTTATGATGAACATCATCACGCTTATTCCGCACGCCCTCAGCATCAGCTCCACTGTCTCCGCCATGATGCCTGCTGCCTCGGCATATCTTTTGTCTCCGACCGGCTGCACCACCGCGGCGATGAACCTTAATATGAACATGATGACGATTATCTTGATCATTGGCACTGCGGCCAGTATGACTATCATGATCGTACACGCCATCCCCATACAGTTTCTGATAAACTCTCCTGTGCTCACCATCACACTGATGACAGCGCTCACCGTGGACATACCTGCACCTTTTCCCAATGTCCTGAGTATGCCATTTCTTGAAAGCCTGTCCATGGACGGTGCTATCATGCTCTTGACCACATTTATCCCGGTTACCACCGCAAACATTGTCCGCATTCCCCACACCGCCAGGCTCTTCATAAGCCCCGCCATCCGGGAGAAATAATCCTCGCTTCCAAGATTATTTATGAGTGCTATGAGCCCGCCGCATTTGATGAGGGGGAGTATGAACTTTATTATCACATTCTGGCAAATGTATATCACCAGGATTATGACCGACTGTGAATATCCGGCACTCTCCGGGCCGCTCACATATAACACAGACGAGGCATACATGGGATAGAACGCTTTCATGAACTCCGTGACATCTCCTATGGTGTCCTGCACGATGGACTGCACTAGGACGAAATCCCCCAGCAGCAGCGATAACAACACCATGTATGTAACCATGAAACCATGGGCGGATACATACTCGCCCATATTTCCCGCAAGCTGGGCAAATGTACTTCCGAGCACGATCACCGCTATGATCTGCAGCGCCAGCCCCCTGCTTGTCCTGACCTCGTATATGACACTGTCGGAAAACACTTTTAGTGCCATGTCTATGGTGGAATCCACGTCACCACTCTTTAGGGACTCGTATATGTCGTAGAAGGTCACGTCGGATTTGTCTTTTGTGATCTCATTGAGGCTTCCGATGACGGAGTCGTCCTCCAATATATCTGAGTTAATATCAGAGTCACTTTCCGTGGTATTTTCCTTTTCATTCTCAGCATAAAATTCTGGACAATATTTGATATCTGTATCATATGATTCAACTTTACTCTCATTACACACATTTGCCGCATCAGGCACTGACACCCCCATAAAGAGCATCAGCACCACCACTATCAAATTACCCCTCAACTATGGTCACCACCAGATCTATAACTCCCATGAGTATGGGCATACTGAGCAAAATAAGAGTTATCTTTCCCGCCATCTCCACCTGGGATGCCATGGCATTGCAGCCGGCATCTTTGCAGATATCTGATGAAAATCGGCATATATACGCTATACCTATCATTTTCAGGATCACGTCTATATATGAAATATTCACCGACACGTACGCAGTCAGCCTGTCTATGTACGAAGCTATAAGTCTGAACCTGCTCACCACAAAATACATGAGCATCACACACCCGGCTATGGACAACACGATCCCGTACCCGGAATCCAGTTCTTTTATCTTCACCGCTATCAGAACCACGATCACCGTAGCCAGAGAAACCGCCATGAGATTCATCATTTACCCCCACATCTACTCTCATTTATTGTCCTATATTTACAATATCCATGATCTCGTTGAACAGGTCACTTATGTACGGGATAACCCAGGAAAGCACAATGATGAGTCCCGCCAGATTGAGCAGATAGGCGTGCTCCTCCTTGCCTGAATGTTTTAGTATCTGGTTGAGCAGTGCCACCAGAATTCCCACTGCACCTATTTTTAGAAGTATCTGGATCGTCATCGTCTCTCCCTCTTAACCTACATGAGCAATATAACTATGAATACGCCTCCAAGCAGCCCAAGTGAATTGGCAAGCCTCTTTATCCCGGAACTTCTGGCGCGTTCCCGCTGGTATCTGTCCGTAATTATATCTTCCACAAGATTTATCCTTGAGAGCTGTGCCTCAACGTCCATATCTCCCATTATCTTTCCAAGCCTGTCCACATCCGCCAGCACCTCCAAGCTCAGGGCACTGTCCCGCCTCAGCATCGCCAGTGAGTCTGTCCACAATTCTGCAAATGGCCTGTCCCTGTTCTTCTCAGACATCTCCGCCAGACCGTTCACCCATTTACCAATATTTCCCTTGAGACGCTTTGCACTGTCGGCGAGTATCTCCGGGAGCTCCGATCCGGCATACATGATCTGCCCCTTGAACAGTTGTATGAAGAGCAGCATTTCCTCCATCTCCTTCACCATGCGCCCATGCAACTGCCCTATGGCATGTCCCACCATAAACGAGGCATATACGATCAGACATCCCCCTATCGCCTTAACCATGTCCTGCCTCCCATCTAATCGTACCAGCACAGCCGGTTGCCCTGGCCGTCAAATATATCAGAGATCTGTCCCGCCTTGTCGCCTCCAAGCACGACATACCTCTCAAAAACCCTATTCTCCACAAGACGCCTTATCCCTGCCCTGTCTCTCACATCATCCATGGAATAGCCATGTGCAGTTGCAAGCAGACGGCATCCGCAGTTTATCACGCCGAAAATGGCATCGACATCCTGCTGCCCTCCTATCTCATCGACCGCTATGAGATCAGGCGCCATGGTTCGAACCAGCATCATCATTCCTGAAGCTTTTGGACAGCAGTCAAGAACATCAGTCCTCATGCCGACATCATTCTGCGGAACACCCTTGTAGCACGCCGCTATCTCCGATCTCTCATCAACCACACCAACTGTCATTCCTCCGTCTGACACTACTCTTATGATATCCCTGAGCAGTGTGGTCTTGCCGTGACACGGAGCGGACACTATGAGCGTGTTCATCAGCTTGCCATCACTGTATATGTATGGCAGGACATCACCGCTGCATCCCTTGATCTCATGTGCCACCCTGATATTTAGAAATGATATGTGTCTGATGCATTTGATCCTTGTTCCATCGAGTATGATCTTGCCCGCAACTCCTACCCTGTGTCCACCGCACACGGTGATAAAGCCCTGACGTATCTCATCCTCATAGGCATACAGGGAATGATTGCAGATACATTCCAGAGTGTCGTTCACATCCCTGGCAGTCACTATGTACGCATCCTTCATATTACAGGTTCTTGATCCGCAGGAATCAACATATATCTCCGAGTCCTCGTATCTAAGTATAAAGGGACTATTCACCCTCAGACGTATCTCCCACAGTCTCCCATAATCAAGCCTCAGCTTCTCAACCATGCACCTGATCCTGATGGGAAGCAGATGCAATATATCTTCTCCACACATATGTATCGTCCTTCTTCTATATAACACTGTCTGTACAGCTACATAAAAAGTATATTCAGATGGTGGATAGGTTAGAACCTTTGGTTGCTTACAGCGCAAAAAAGTCCCAGCGATTCAAATATCCTGAATCACTGGGACTCTTATTCTTCTTATATGTTATCGTAGGTAGTTATATCCTAATGCTGGTAACAATTATTATACTCTTGAAAGATACTCGCCAGTACGTGTATCGATCTTGATCGTGTCACCCTCGTTAACGAAGAGAGGTACTGATACCTGTGCGCCTGTCTCAACTGTACATGGCTTTGTTGCACCTGTAGCTGTATCACCCTTAACACCTGGCTCGCACTCTGTGATAACAAGCTCAACGAAGAGAGGTGGCTCTACAGCAAATACGTTGCCATTGTGTGAACAGATCTTACACATCTCGTTCTCCTTAACGAACTTAAGTGAATCACCTATAGCTGCTGAGCTGATAGGAATCTGATCATATGTCTCTGGATCCATGAAGTAATAAAGATCTCCGTCATTGTACAGATACTGCATGTCCTTTCTCTCGATGTGAGCCTTCTCACACTTCTCTGTTGGACGGAATGACTTCTCTACAACACCGCCACTCTTGATGTTCTTAAGCTTTGTTCTAACGAAAGCTGCACCCTTTCCTGGCTTAACGTGCTGGAACTCTATAATCTGATAAATATTTCCTTCGAATTCGATTGTAACGCCGTTTCTAAAATCGCCTGCTGAGATCATCTCTGCCATAACTATCTTATCCTCCTTAAAGATATAAACTTCTTGTCACATTTTATAATATATGAAATAAATTTTCAACTATTTTTTACCATACCATCAACCTTTATCAGGTAAGTCTACGTTTCTGCGCTTTCTACTGTCGTATATACACAGCAATACAAACGCACATACTCCTACAGCACTCACGATGGCTCCCGGTATAAGACCTGCGGTATGATACCTGAGTTCTATATCGTGATAGCCTGCTGAAACCTCCACTCCCATGTTGCCTTTTCCGAGCAGCAGCTTCTCAGCCTTCTGTCCATCGACATATATCGTGTATCCATCGCTGTATGGGAAAGCCATGTATAACACGCCATCCTTCTTGGCTGTCACATGTCCACGGAAGGAATTGCCTGAATAACCATCGCTTATAAGCGTCTCATCAATTATGTATGGCTTAATCTTCTCAAAAAGCTCTGTGTTGAAGGTATAAAGCTGTATATGCTTCTCCGCCTTCTCTCCAACTGATGCACCTCCGAACACTGCTACTTTGACCTTCTGGCCTTTTTCTATGTGGCCTCCGTAGACGAGCTGGCCGGAACTATAATATGAGGACTGCGTAATCTGGTGACCATCCACATAAACCATAACCGCCTGATCTCTAGTATCTTCACTATAAATATACAGATCCATATCCTTATCAGCAACAAAATCAATATGTACACTTGCAGGATAGGTATTATTCTCACTCGTATATCTGTATGTACCAATACCTGTTTTCTCAAACTCACCAAGATTGAATGACTCTTTAAGCACACTTCTATCAGGTTCCGAATAAATATTCAATGCACCTGTCAATAGAGCATAATCACTCTCCACATTGCTCCAAGGCAACACATTCATGAGCTTCTCACCATTTGATAAAGATGCTTCATCGCCAAATGCCAACTGTAAGAACTGCGACTGATTCTCTCCAACATCTGCATCTCCAGACCACTGCATGAGTGATCTATCTGCCACAAATCCCATGCCTGCAAGTTCATCAGCTTCATAAAGATTATATGAATCTCCCTGTGCTATACTATGATATCCGCCATTTGTATTAATTCCATTCGTAAGCACATATCTCACATTGTACATCATAGCGGTAAGTGGAGTAGTACCATCATATACACACTCAACATTGTCATACCTCGAAAGGCCCATGGATGAATATGCATTGACCATATAGCCATTTATCATTGATGAATACCAGTTCACCTCAGAGGCCGGAGTGTAATCATCTATAACCATAGCCGTTTTTCTCGAAACATCCGACGTATCCAATCCGTCATACACATCCTGCCATTCTGACAGCTTTATCTCCGAGAGCATATCATCATCCTGTACCTTATCCTTCATGGTATACACCGCACTTGAGCACATTCCCACTATCCACATAACAGATGTGATTCCGATTGCAGTCCTAACCTTGATGCTTTTCTTTGCGGACAGCACCAGAACCATCATATATATGACCACAGCTCCAAGGTACATCGCATAGCATATCGGCTTCTGAAGCATGCTTCCATCAACCAATGAGATTCCAAGAAGTGCCAGCCCCACTACACCAGCTATAACAACATATCTTATCCTCAGCTTATCCAAATTCACGAGTACGCTGTATGTCATGATCAGCATGACAAATGTAAGTATGATAGCAAAACGATTTCCCATGCCATGAGTAACGACACAGCCATGCAATATGTAATTTAGCGGAAGGAAATTTGCTGCCAGCATAAACAACAGTGTTACACATGCATACTTTATCCTTTTTTTGTAGCTGTTACATGCCGATAAAAAGAATATGCACACAGCCAATACCGCAATTGCACCACAATAATTATTATTGTTATACAGATATCCCTTTGATATCTCCTTAAATGGGAAGAATGATACCACATAGCTGCCTATATCTCCCCACATCGCCAATGTATCTGAACCATTTATCTCAGAATGTCCAGCTCTCATGACACACAGCGCAGCAGGAATCAGAACTACTCCAGCCAGAATCACTGCAAGGATGGAATATTTCAACATTCTCAAGACAGACAGGCCAAATTCCTTCAATGTATTCCTGTTCAAAAGTATAAAATATACCACAATGAATATGCAGACATAAAAAGCATAATAGAAATTGACAATAAATGTCAGTGCAAGAAGTATCACATACATTCTCCATCCTGTACATGCATTTACCTTCTCCACTCCTATGGCTATAAGCGGCATTAAAATCAATGCATCAAGCCATATAATGTTCTGTCCATAAGCAACTATATATCCGCACAGTCCCCATGCCATAGAACAACAGAATCTTAACCAGTTTGACTGACATTTATTCTCTGTACCATCCTGTATTATGTCCGTATGTACAAAATAATACATAGCTGTCACTGGCAAAAGCGAGCATTTCAGAACAACTATTATGACCATTGACAATTCAACATATTTTGTTCCCAGTATAACTGCGATTATATTAAACGGACTCATGATATAATATAGCACATTGAGATACACATCTACTCCCATGCCGTGATTCCACATTATCCCACTGGTATCTCCACTGTGTATATATTCAAGAAATACTCTGAGCATGGTATTATACTGAACCCTGGCATCCTCCGTAAGAAAACATGAATTCCCAAACGGGTATGCCCGTCCAAGCATAAGGACAAGCAGATAAATCCCAACAGATAATACAAAGGCACCTATATACCACCATATCTGTTTCTTCTTTCCCTTGTTATTCTCCATTATGCATCCTCCACACATGCTAAATCTCTATCAGCTTCTTCTCTGATCCTGTAAGATTCCTGTAACCATCCTCCGTCACAGCAACCAGATCCTCTATCCTGACACCAAACTGTCCAGGAATATAGATTCCCGGTTCAACTGTTATGACCATGCCAGGTTTCAATATGTCATCACACTTAGGTGAAAATCTCGGATTCTCGTGTATAAACAATCCCACCGAATGTCCAAGTCCATGTCCAAAGCAATCTCCATATCCGGCATCGGCTATGATACGTCTAGCAACAGCATCAACATCGTTACATCTGACTCCTGGTTTTATCATGTTCATAGACTCCGTCTGAGCCTTGAGTACCGTATCATACACATATTTCATTGAATCAGATGCCTGCCCTATGGCTACGGTTCTGGTCATATCTGAACAATATCCCTCATATATACAGCCAAAATCCATAGTGAGGAAGTCACCCTTATTCAGAGTCTTATCCGTAGGAATAGCATGCGGCATGGATGAATTCATTCCAGATGCAGCTATGGTGTCAAAACTCAAGCCTTCCGCACCATTTTTCTTCATATGATACTCCAGTTCAAGCGCAACATCCTTCTCTGTAATGCCAGGTCTGAGATATTCCAGTATATGTGAAAATGCCTTGTCTCCTATTGACTCCGCTATATGGATATTCTCGATCTCCTCATCAGTTTTTATCTCTCTTAAGGAATCCAGCTTACCATCAAGGCTTATCCATTCCACACCGGATATTCCTGTCGAATATTCCGAATACTCTCTATAGCTGATGCTAAGATTCTCAAATCCAACTCTCAGATTCCCAGAATTTTTTCTCTGTCCATCAAGAATAGATGAAATACACGCAACATATCCTTTTCCAGCAATATCCGCACATTCATATCCTTCACACTCGCGCTGAACCTGCTCTGTATATCTTGAATCCGTTATGACTGTCTTACCTGATCCTGCCAGAACTATAACGCCCTCGCCGCGGTACGATGCTATATATCTCATGTTGTACCTGTCAGTGATCAATATCGCATCAAGATTCATCTCATCTATTATCCTTCTGACCTTTTCATAAGCAATTGCTGTATCCATAACCATCATCTCCCACCTTCTATATAAGAACTTATTTCCTGTACTATCTCATCTATTTCAATTCCTGTAACCGGAACTATGATATCAGCGGCAGCTTCATACACCGGTCCTCGCTGTCCCATAAGTTCCCTCACTCTCTGATCTACATTTTCTCCCTGCAGAAGAGGTCTGGTCGTATCTCCCACAAGTCGCCTTACTACCTCCTCAGGCTTAACATCCAGATATATGATCCTGCCCATTCGCCTGAGTTCATCCACATTCGCCTGTCTCATAGGAAGTCCGCCTCCAGTGGATATAACCGTATGTGACAGCCGGCTGTTCAATTCCTTAAGAGTATCTGTCTCAAGCTGTCTGAAATACTCTTCCCCCTTGTCGGCAAATATCTGCTTTATGCTGCAACCAGCCTTGTCCTCTATATAAGAATCCACATCCAGCAGATCAAAGTTCAGCTTTCTCGCAAGAGCTTCTCCGACAGTTGTCTTACCACATCCCATAAATCCTATGAGGATCACATTATCTCTGATTGACTGCAGCAACCTGTCGTACACAATATCAGCAACATCCTCTGATATAGATATATCATTCCAGAGCTCATATGCAATTATTCCCTGATAAAGGAGCATACGCAAACCATTGTACGCCAATGCCCCAGCCTGTCTGCAAAGCTTCATAAATTTTGTCTCAAACGGATTATATATGAGATCTATTCCCACACTGACTCTGTCGTAAAAATGTGGATCATCGATGACTACCGCCTCATTGTTCGGTGCCAGACCTATCGATGTGGACTGGAATACCACGAACTTATCATCTACATTCTCCTGCAGTAACTGTCCATAATCACCAAGTCTCATGGCAGTCATTGTCTCTCTGCCAAAATGACCATTCATGTCCTCTGCTATCGTCTGTGCCTTCTCGATCGTTCTGTTAAGGATATATACCTTATCCGCACCCTTATTCATGCACATATATGCCACAGCTCTCGCTGCACCGCCTGCGCCAAGTATGATAACACTCTTACTGTCCAGTTCCACTCCGTAGGACTCCAGTTCTCTGGACAGCCCCATCATATCTGTGTTATATCCCTTATAACCGTTTGCAGTCCTGACAAGAGTGTTGACCGCACCTATTGCCGCTGCCCCCTCATCTATATCCACAAGTGAAGCCATTATCTCATTCTTGTGAGGTACAGTGGCGTTCATTCCCAATATATTCAGTTCAAACGCTCCCTTTACAGCATCCGCCAGCCCCTCCTTATGGGTATGGAACGGCACATACACCTCATTTATTCCCAATATATCGCTGAGTGTGTTGTGTATAAGCGGTGACAAGGTGTGCTGAACCGGATCACCAAGCAAACCCAATAATCTTGTCTTTCCATTTATCGCCATATGTATCTCCATCCTTCAGTCTCTTATTTTGAACAGAGTTAGTATAACACAAAAAGAAACCGGAGTATATAACCACCCCGGTTTCTATATTTATTGCTATTATTTATACTATATACGCATTATGCAAATACATTCTTCTTCTCGGCAATGAAATCTCCAAATGCCGGAACGTCTATAGTATTGTCTGTCAGGTCGAACAATGGATCTGCGGCCTTAACCTTGATCATTGTATATACAGGAACTGTCTTGCCCTGGTAATATACCTCCACAACGATGTATGTGTAATTTCCACCATATGGTGCATAACACGAATCATCAGGTGTAAGAGCTGAATCATCACCATTTCTCACAATATCCTTTATGTCGCCTGATATAGATGTTAACTTTGCTGTACCAATCTTTGTGTATGACTTGATCATTCTATCAGTATCCTCTGTGTAGCTTGGTCTGATCGAGTAATCGGAATCATCATAATCCAGATCATAGTAAATGTTAACCTTTGTTACCTTTGTCTTCTCTGGAATACCAATCTTGTAATCAAAGTCAGGATCGTCAGTCTTTGAATCAACTTCCTTAACATATACTGTCTTTCCTGACGAAGCAAGTGCCTCTGCATCCTTTGGAAGCTCATCCTCTGCAGCCCATGTCTGCTTTGGATCGTAACACTTGATAGTTGGCATCTCTGGTACTGCTGATGCACTGTTTACAATAACATTGATGAACAGCTTTCTCTCATCATTGTTTCTTGTACGTCTACCTGTAACTGATGAATGTCCGGCACCACAATATGTGATCGCACCACTGCCATAAGCTGTAGTGTAGATGAAGTAAGCCTCCATTGCATCTCCAGGATCCGCTGCATACTTTGATGAACGCATCTTACTGTTCGATGAGTTATTTGAACCTGCAAGAGTATACCATACTGTTATGTTGTCACTCTCAAGATCAAGTGCAAATGCCTGCTGATGTGTACCCGATATGTTCAGTGATGAACTTATGTTGTATGGATACAATGTTACAAGACCTGAGTTAAGCTGTGTAGCCTTAACTGTCTCAGCACAAGCTGACTGATCCTGATTTGCTGCCTGTGACCAGGCTGTTGCTGCCTTATATGACTCCTGTGCATATACATATGGAAGTGTAGTTGTTGCACCGGCCATATTACCATTGTAGTAAAGTGCTGTCATTGCAAGTGCACTTACATATACCTTCTTATCTTTTCCAAGATATGGCTGCCAGTATGCATCCTTCTCAACAAATACATCCATAATGTTAGAATTCATACTGTTCAGTAATCCTTCGCCCGCTGTAGGATTATTTGCATATGGTGTCAGGTAATACAAGCTGCTATCCGGTGATGTATATGTCACATCATCGACTGTTCCATCTGCTGTGTATGTAACATCCAATGTACTTGTATTAACAGAAGCCTTGCTGTAAGAAACACTCTTAACGTTATACTTACCAAGCTTAAGCGGATTGTCATACTTGACAACATTGTCTGTTACATCAACATGGAATCTGTTCATTCCTACTACTGATATAAGTGACTTTGTAAGATTAACTGCACCTGCATTTGCATATGGTGACATTGAATCGTGGAAGAAGAACAAATCTCCTCCTGCTGATACATAGTCAAGTATGTACTGACATGTTTCCTTCTTGAAGTCAACCTTAAATCCACCAAATGAATCCGATGGTCCAAGAACAAGTATTGAATACATATTCTTCATAAAACTCTTACCATATGAACGTCTAAGGTAAGTATTGTACTTATCCTTTGCCTCAAGCTCTGCGTTCTTTGCTGTCACATAATCTGAATAATACTTAGCAAAATCAGCTCCGAAATCATCTGACATCTTTCCTGCTTTGAAGTCACCCTCACAGTGATTCATTGTGTTGTACTTTGGCCAGAATATCAGATAATAATCGCCTGTATCCTGCATATACTGAAGGACTTTCTTTGTCTCTGCATTGCTTGTCCTGAAATTATTGATAAATGTACTGTAATTTGTAGTTCCTGTGTATTTACCATCAATATAGTCTATTGCATTCTTGAGATAGTTATCAAGAATCTTCTTTGGCGTTGCAACCTTTGCTGACGCTGCTGAATATTCTGTAAGTGCAACAGCGGCAAGGCTCTCGTACTCTTCCTGATCATGTCCATCGACCTTCTCACCCTTGGCAAGCTTCTCAGCCTCTTCTACCATAGTATCAAGGCAATCATACTGAGCATCCACTCCATCACCTGTCTTGAATGAAGCTCTGTCACTTGAAGCTACTACAAGATCAAGATTTATGTCATAATCCTCAGAAAGCTCATCTGCAAGATTCGAATAATAATCATCTGCATCTGTATTTGTATCAAATTCGTATATACCAAATCTGGTCTCATGTCTACCAAGGACAGCGTACTGCGTTGTATCACTCTGATCAAGCTCGGTCTGATTTGCAAATACATTGTACTTTGCAATCTTGTGAGCTGTCTGTGACTCAATATCAAAATACAGCGTATCTGTTGACTGCCATGATTTAGCCTCCTGTCCTTCTGCCATCGTCTGAACCTGAAGAACATTTATCTCACTCTTTGATACATTATTGTTTACTATCTTGCTGAGACCTGTAGAAGAAGCAACTAAATTGCCATCCTCATCTGTTATCTCAAGATACCATGCTGCTGATCCAAAGAATTCTGAGTCAAGCGCTACTGTCAGTGATTTCTCCTGGCCATTTGTGATCTTGTCCTCAAGACAATAATCACCGCCGCCCTTCTCGAACTTTGTATTCTTATCAACATCTACAAACAACTTGTAGTTATATACTGACTTGTCACCATCAACCTGGAATGTAAACTGTAATCTGTTGGACTTGATATAAGTCTGCTGTATTCCCTGCTGATATGTAACTGGTTTTGTAGTGATAGTAAGTCTTGTTCTATGTGCACTTCCTGTCACCAGTCTGTTAAGAGATGCTGAAGTTGCATCATCATAGACTACCTTGTAATTATAATATACAGTATCTGCTCCCGGACGCTTATACCATGACTGATCCTGTACGTCTGAGTCCATATAATCAGTTTCCTTGAACTTACCTCCAGCAAGTGACTGAACACGCTTTGTCCATAAACTGTTACCGTATATTCCATCCTTATCACTTATATACTGTGTTGCATCCTTATCGAATCCCCACAGAATATTTGATCCATTTGCTCCTGTATGTCTTGCATAGAGAGTATCTACCAACTGATACATTCTTGATGATGGATCGAGATAATAATTCTTTCTCTCAAGCTTTCCATCTTTATACCAATATCCCTGAAGGAGCTCAGCCTGTGAAAGCTTATCACCATTTGCATTTGTACCCTGCATATTCTCATATACACTGGTAAGCTCATCACTTATGATCATCGGTCTGCCTGATGCCATGTATGTGAGAAGCTCCTGATACTTTGTGTTTGTCAGGTCGTTACCATTCTCTGCAAGATATGTTGTTGTGTAATACTTGTCACCAACCTTTGGTGATGCAAGCATATTTGTTGATCCTGATATAGGTGCTGTATCAGGGCTGTACGTAGATGCATTCATCAACTGACTGAGTGTACCTGTATGGTAATACATGATGAATGTTGGGAATATCTGATATGTGTATCCCGGCGTAGCATTACCGATATCATTCTGTCCTTTGTACATCTCCGCCGGATTTCTATCCATAGCGCTTATATCGCCACCGATATATACCAGATCGTATGTCGCTGCTATATCTTCCTTCATACCAATGAGCTGCTCGGTCGAAACCTGAGTGAGCTGAATATCTCCAATGGATATACCATCGATAGCGTACGCTATCTTCGCCTTGGTAAGATCAAAATCATAATACTCTGTTCTGGCTGCCAGCTCCTGCTTGGACTTACCACTTACTACATCAGATGGAACTGTGTAATAGTTTCCTGTTATTTTAGTTGTTCCATCACTTCTTGTTGTATAAGCTGTACTTACAGTATCCTGAAGTGCTGCCACCTCAAGATCTATCGGATAATCCGGCTGAATCTCAAGTACCTTGAACTTGTTATCAGAACCATCGCGATACACGCTGGCATTGATCACATCTGCCACAGCCTTCGCTGATGGTGAATCAACTACTGGAATAGTTGGATCTGAATCATCATCTCCGCCATCTCCTGAGCCCTTTCCATCTCCAGCCTTTGAAGAAACTATGAAATACTGTCCACTCTCGACTGCACTGCACAAATCCTTGAATACTGCTGTACCTATCTCTTTGTTATATGTACCCTTGTCAATAAATACAAAGTCATAATCTGAGAGATCAAGTTTATCATATGTACCATTCATGAATGTTGCCTGAGTCTCAAGATACTTGTCATGCAGACCAGTAACATACGAAACAACCTTTGTCGCATCTGAGAAATCAAGATTTGTATATACCAGACCGCTCTTATACTCATAGTTGAGACCTGCCTTATCAAGATTCTTCTGGAAATCCTGATATGTAACTACAACATTCTCATCTTCTGTTCCTGCAGCGTCTACTCTGTATGTGTATCCTGATATATTGTCCTCGTCAACTGTCTTAACATTGAAATCATACTGATAATCAGTATCACTACCGTCAACAAGGCCTGAATTGTCAGCTACACCTACCACAAGGTCATCATAAGGGAACTGATCATCACTGACATCTCCTGCTACTACAACCTTGTATTTGTACTCAGGACTGAGTCTGTCAAAGCTGTATGTGTATACAGTCTCCATAACAGTGTTGTCATCTGCATCCTTTATCTCCTGACCATTCTCGTCAAGCTTTGGAACCTCTTTCATCTCAAGAGGAGCCTTCATAAGAATATCTACTGATGTTCCTGCCAGATTAAGCTGTGTTCCATTTTCTACTACAAGATATGCATACATATCTGCCGCTGGATCCACTGCATCACCTGCATCATCAGTACATCTCACTGTACCGGTAACTGACTTTGTCTTGACATCCTTATAGTATGATGTTGCAAAGTTGACATTCTTAAATGCCTTACCGCCATTTGTCATCGCCTCTACAAGATCGGCACTGTCAATAAGGTAAACATCAGCACCACTTGGCACATATCTTGAAAGACCTGTACCACTGCTTGAAGTACCATTCGCATACATATGTCCTGTCAGATCGCTGTTTGGAGCCTTCTGTACAGATTCCCATGTATTTGTCTTCGCATTGAATGTGTAATCAGCAGAAGCCATGTCTCCACGTGTAGCACTGCTTTTCTTCTCTGTGATTTCACTGAACATTGCACTGCCGGCTCCGTCCTCTGAAATCACAAGTATCTTGGCATTATCAAAGTTCCACGACTTTCTGTCTCCTGTAAGACCTGATCTTGAACCAGCCTTATCATATGTGGAATCCTTGATATTATCCGGTATGTTACCATCAAGGAAATCAAGTATTGATACACCCTCATACCACTTATAGTATGTTCCATAGTTAAGGTAATCGCTACCACCCTCGCTGGCTTTTCTCTCTGCCTGAAGAATAAAGTCAGAAATCGTCTTTGTTGTCTTGTTTATATCAGGAGTCGTCTTGTTATCATCTGCCTCCTGATAAAGTGTCTTAAAGAAATCCGGCTCTGTAACAAGAACATTATCATATCTTGCCACAGCACCCTTGGTGATCAGCTTGTATGCAAGTGCACCCATTCTGTAATCATCATTATTTCCTGTTATAAGCTCTGGCTCTGATGTACATAGAGTTCCTGTACACAATGCTATAGGATGTGAGTTTGCTGTAGCATACGCATCCAGCCAGTTATACAGATCCTCACTTATATCATTTGATGTGCTGGCATAATCACTGGCACCATTTGCCCAAATATATATGAAATCCGCCTGATTGAGGATTCCCTGGGCTGTTGTATCCATGCTGTTCAGCTCGCTGACTGTACAAGTTGTAAGAGTCACCGCACCGGCAGCCATGTTATCGCTTATCGTCTTATATCCATTGAACACTGCAAGTCTAAAATACTCACCTGCATACACATATCTCCAGAGATATGTTGTTGAATCGTATCCTGTCAGCTTCTTCGCATCACCTGAAAACTTGCTATCAGTGACGGTTTCCTTCAGCTTCTCATCCATATCTGCATTGCCACTATATGAATCAGGTACTATCTGGACGATTCTGAATTTGTCCTCTCCTGTCTGTTTCTTGCCAGCATCGTTGGAGTTCTTGACTGCCAGATCGATATTGGACAATCCCGTCAGACTTGTAGATGTACTTCCACTGCCGTTCGCATCACTCAGGGAAGCCTGTGAATCGGAGTTAGCCAGTGTATAATTCACAAATATAGAGCTGACTACAAGTGCGAATATAATAGCTATAGATGATAAGACTATTTTTTTATTCTTAAACACTGTATTTTCCTCCTCTATTAATCCCACTCATGCTTCTTGAGCACGAATGAATTTCTGAGTCCAACTACACTTGTTACCTTATATGTTTCTTTTGTTTTCTCATCTTCAAATTCTATGATCACAGCAACACTATCATCGTCTGGATTAACCTGAAGCTGAAAGCTTGTCACGTTATTTGCAAGAACAGTTCCTTTCTGAGTGCTTGAATCCACATATTTGCTACAAGCTGAAAGTGTAGCCTGTGCGGCATTTACCTTTGCTGGGTCATCACTCTTCAGATCCTGCTTTGCCTTAGTGATGGCATCATCACTCATCTCCTGCCTTGATATATACAATTTTTTATCAGTCTCACTGTATTTAATCGTACAGAATGCTGTCTTATCAAGCTCAGATGAATACTGTACCCACAAATAATCAGCATCTATGAAAGTCTCAACATCCTTTGATGCATCTGTACCACCAAAAGACTTTACATCTGCTATATCATAACATTTGCTTTTCTTTTGTATTACTCCGCTGTCCGATACAATGTCCTGAACAACTTCCGCAACTCCTCCTGCTGTACGAAGTGTACTTCCCGTTCCATCTGATTTCGTATAGGTCTCATCAGGTATGATGAAGCTTCCAGTCACCTTTTTATAAGATGAGCCGGTCTGTACATACGCTGTTCCATCAATCTTTACATCACTTGCTCCCATCAAAATATCTGCTATTGCATCGTATGTCTCTGTCGCCTGCGACTGAAGTTTCTGTCTGGACGATTGTTTTTTATGTGATGCAACTGTAGAAGATATAAGGGACATAACTGCAACCATAAAGATTCCAAGTATAGCCATGTACAGTATAAGCTCTATGAATGTGAAGCCTTTGTTTCTATTGTTTTCTCTCATCTTCACACCCCCTAATTTCTACCATATGTATGGCCGCCTGTGTATTGGTTTAATGAAACCCTTCCGACATTTTTATCACTGTTGTATTTACAAAAACGATATTCTCCATATCCTGCCAATACCTGACTGTCAGATTTTCTTATGACAATTACCTGCTCTGTGAGGGGTGTTGTCGCTGAATCTGCATCATAGTCTTCGGCATAATATATTGTAACTCTCTCCAAAACTTTATCCGCTGTTGTGGAATTAGCTGTAAATGTTGAAGGATTTCCATCAGTACATATACCGTAGAAAATTTCATAATTAGCACCATTCTGCACTATTCTGATTGCTTCTCCACTCTTCTGTGTCTTCGTTCGCATCTCAAGCGCCGACAATTCACTATCAAACTTCTGCATGGAAGCTGTAGCCTGAGATGTCCTTATTGCTGATACGGTAAAGATACCTGCACCCGACATTATTGCAATAATAGCGATAACTATTATCAGTTCGACCAATGTATATCCACTATTTGATTTTAACTTATTTCTCATCAACTACACCTCCTATTCCACGTTCTTCTTCCAGTTCTGGAATACAAGAATATCTTCATATGAGATGTCTGATATTGATGCACCTGTTACCTCTGTGTTACCTTCGCTCTTGGATGATGTATAGTTCTTCAGCACCTTTGTTGTAAGCGTGTTGAGCTTTTCGTCCGTGCTCTCTGAACACTGCTCAAGAAGATTTGCAACAAATGCAGCGTCCGCAGATATCGACATATTATGGTCAATTATAAGCTTTGATCCAGTGATTATCATACCTCTGAAGCTCTTAACATTCTCATCAAATCTTACATTACCACCGGCAATTATAATTCCCTGGAATGATCCATCACCATTGTTTGGCTGGAGCTTAACATCACCAGAATTGATAACTATGGTTTTAGCCTCATTACCTGTTGCATTTCCAATTGTCTTCTCAATTGAAAGGTTCTTGCTAAATACATAAGCAAAATCAACATAGTGATTTAAAGGAGTGATACTGTAATCATATGAATATGTATCTCTATCCTTATCATATGAGCTTAAATATCCTACCGATGAGGAAGTGTAATTGGCTATTTCCCACGCATTCTGTGTACGCTTTGTTTTATCATCCACATTGTTAAGAACCGACAGATGATCCTTCATATTAATATACATATATGAAAGGAATGTGCTTGTCTGCTCCTCCATACTTGCAGTTCCTGAACCAGCAAGCTTAAGTGCATCCGCCTTGAGATCATTAAATGCCTTTTTATTGTTGTCTGAACCCTTGTTTCCAAGAATATTAGTAAACACCTTGCCTGTTGAAACATTATCAAGAGCTGTAGTCACATCCATTGTGGTAGTTGTGGATGCTCTCAGGAACAGCGAATCATCGTTATTCTGATCTGTGACAGCACCACTTGCATTTATCTTGCCCTCTGCCGGAAGAACCAGCTTAACCTGGAACTGCTCGTACTTCTGTACATTATAAAGCTTGCTGCTTATCTCATCGCCATAATCCTGGAGAAGCTTATAATATTTCTCTGCAAACTTCTCTGCATTGCTTACATTGGATGAATCTTTTCCATCCTCAATATACAGATAGTAATAATCATGTCCTGAAACAGTCTGCTTGATCGCTGTTACACCCTTATCTCCCTCTATAGCAAGATCATTGAGGAAATCATCGTACAGATCAAGTATGTTCGCATCCGCCTCAAATGTCTTTGGGAACTGAAGTGTAACCGTAGTGATTCCTGTATCCGGGTCAACCTTCTCAGTGTTATTCACTACAGACCACTGAGTGAGGAACATAAGCTGATTAGTCTTCACATCAAGAGACTGTCCTGTGGAATAATCCTCAAGTGTTGTGAATGCATAGTCTGCATTCTCATCAACTGTGATATTCTCATCATCCTCAGGAACACTTGAAGCTGCAACCTTTGAAAACTCGATATATGACTTACCTGCTATATACAGTGAATTAAGATCCTGTAAGTCAAGTGTTGAATTCTTACCATTTACAATAATTGCACTATCACTGAAGTGTGATCTGAGCTTATATCCTGTTGCAAGATATCCCTTCTGTCTGAGATAATTCAGACTTCTTGTATCTTGCGCATTATAACTATATCCAAAATAACTTCCCTGAGTAAACTTCAGGCTTGCTTTCTCTGCATTAAGCTCTGTGTCATCAAAGATATATGCATCCGCGGAAGCCTTTAGTGAGCCTCCGTCCTTTCCTCCGATGACGATATTATCTGCCCAAAGCTCTGACAGAGTCTGTGTACGACCTGACAGATTTATCTCAGCTCCGTTATATGCGGCAAGAGAACCAGCACACACAACCACATCTGAGTTGAGCGTAAGTGTGGAATTCTTACCATTTACAAATATTCCTGAGTAAGCACTGTTCTCTTTTGTACCCCACATTGTGGTAGGCTTGCTCTCGTATTTATTCGTAACCTTTGTCTCGGCTACATCATTATAATCCTTATTGTAATAATCGCTTGCTGCGTAGATATTGCCCTTTACCTGTGCATCTGTTGTCTTATTATCATTGTCCTCGCCAACTTCAACACCCATATCTGCAAGTATCGCATACTCATACAATGTATTGCTAGCTATACTGCTTGTATCAAATGATACGTTATACTCAGGCTCTGTAAGGACTATATCTGTTGTGATCGACTGCTCATACGTTCCAGCCGATGCCCCCTTTAAATCTACACTTCTCTTTACACATATATTTTTAAAAGTTATAGTCTCAACTGTGTCATTATCATATCCTGATTCTTTAGCAGTTTTTACAGCACCGCTGTTGTTGTAATACTGAGTTGTCGTCTTTCCACTAGCATCTGTATACACAAGCTTCATATTTGTCGTATCAAGTCTGACTCCCTCAGGATTATTCGCTGCATCATACTCATTCGATATGAATGACTGGAGTGTATCTGTTACATTCTTCAGATTCTTATAATTTGTATCTGCAACAAAACCTGTCATAAAAAGCCTCTTGAAAAGCTCATTAGCAGACTTATTATCAAGAGTTGTATATGCCTGATTCTTGGTATCATACACAACAACCAGCTCAGCCGTGGTTGTATAGGCTGAATACAGATGCTCATTGGTTGCCGCTCCTACACCTGCATACATCTCATCAAGTGCAGTCTCAACCTCGTAGAAGTTATTAAGGGAATTCAGCTTGTAATACTTGAGTTTGTACGTCATTAACGCTCCCATGAGTATTGCTGAAGCCAGAATGCACATGAATGTAGTTGCAACTATTACAAGGACGAAACTTGAACCGTGATCATCAGTATGCTTAAGCTTTCGCTTTAATCTCTCAATCATCTGTTACTTCCCCCTTGTTCCAGTAACTGTTGTCTTGTTTCCTTCACTATCTGTTAAAGTAACTGTTATATCATACATATATACACTGTCACTCTGATCTTCTGATAAACGCTCCACCGCATAATCAGAATTCTCGTTGTCGAAATCAAAGTTAGCATAAACATTAAGGTTTGTCGCCTTTGCTCCGGCAGCAAGCTTAAGTCTTACTTTGACATCCGACATCTTTGTGTTCTTATCTGCATTTGTATATGTAAGGTCATCAACATTGCTCACATTAAACTGCTCACGTATGATCTTCTTGTATGTATCGCCGAGTTCAGCTGTTGTCTCGAATACATATACTTTAGCATCCTCTGATATTCCTGAATTATCCACAGTTATAGTATCAGTTGTACAGTATGAACCATTGTATATCGCTGGAACATACAGGAGATATATTGGAGGTAAACCATTGGTAAACTCCTGCTTGTATACTATTCCATCTCCATATAATGTTGTCGGCTTATATACATTGTTGCCTGAGCTCTCATACTCTGATCTGATAACTGAGACCGTTGTATAATCTGTGTATTCCACATAACACTCAACTGTGTATGTTGATCCAAGCTTTGATATCTTGATCTTCGTGTTCTTCTGGAAATGATCCTCGTCAAAAGTTCCACCACCTGAAAGATAGTGGTTATACTGAACATCATATTTTCTCAGAACATCAAGCTTTGCATCCAGGAAATACTGGTATGCAAGATTATCAAGATTGCTGCCTGTCGCAGCCACATTATAGGTTGCACCTATGATTATGGCTGACTGTTTGCTGTCAAGATTCCTGATTGTTCCTGACTCTGTTGCATTGGTCTGTATAGCTCCACTTCCGTCACTCTTAAATGTCGCACCACCATCAAGACCTGTGAGTACATATCCATTCTTTAAAACCTGATACGCTGCATCGTTCACATCAACCTGGCATGTATACGTCTCAAATGACTTACCTATGGACACATCATTGCATGTATATGTAGTATCTGAATATACTGCCTTTTTTGAGTTTGGCAATGTTATGGACTTACTGGTTGAAGTTCCCTTTGAAAATGAGTAAGTCTTTGTTCCATTATCATCAGGGATATTTACATTTCCATTAAGATCAGCGACCTTGAAGTTTTCCATAATCTCCTCAGCCTTCTCAACTGCATACTGTTTCTTGGTAGATTTTGTACCAGTCTTCGTGGCTGTGATCAATGCATTCGTAATCGGATAAATCAGAATGGCGAATATAGCTGCAGCGATTATAATCTCTACTAAACTAAAACCTTTATTATTTGATTTAACCATTTAATTGTTCACTCCATTCAGTGTGTGCGCATCTACTGGGCTGTTGTAGTAGTTGTAGTCGTTGTAGACTTAACTGTTGGATTACCAAAGATGTTGTTTGTACCAGTCTGTACATTGACATCTGCGTGATCTGTAGTTCTGTCATCTCCGTTGACCGCATATGAAGTAATAGTCATATCTCCCTCATACTTTCCAGTCTGATCATTGAAAGAAATAGTCACATTATCAAGAGTCATTCTATAATCGCCATTCTTGATGTAATCTATAACATCCTTGATGTCCTTATAATCACCCTCATATGTGACAGGGAATGATGCAGAATAGCAGTTGTATCCTGCTACAGTACTTGTGGACTCATCGATTGTGACATCTGCTGTTGAAGCATCTGTTGAAGCATCTGTTGAATCACTTGAATTATCTGCAACAGTAACATCTCCCGCTGCTCCAGTACCAAGTGTATAGAAGAGTGTCTCCTCACCCATTGTTACAGTAGGGAAGTTGAACTTATACTTATCCTTTACACCCTGTAAATACATGATTGTGTTATCCTGATACAGCTCTGATGGGAACTGTGCAAGCACAGCCTCGTAATCAGCCTTGTACTTCTCAGTGTCAGCTATGTACTGCTGTCTGTTCGCATCCTTCTCAAGCAGGCTGTTGTAATATGTCTGTCTCTCGTTGTACTGATTATCAATACTCTTCTTGTCATCGAAATTACTCATGGCAAGGAATCTTATAGGAAGCACCAAGATAGCAATTCCCAATAAGAATAATAATAAATTTCTCTGTCCCTTTGTGATTGAATCCATGATAGTCCCTCCTTAATTAACTGATACTTCATCCGCTGAAGCCTCTGTATCGTCTGCGTTTACATCCTTATAGATACATGTAACTGTAAAATCATATGTAGTATCACCACTCTGCTGATCTACGTTCTCTGTAACAGACTCAATGAATGTATTATCTATGCACTCTATATCCTTAAGATTTATAGCAAATGCAGCTATATCTTCGTATGATTTCGTATTACCTGTGAGACTTACCTGAGTAGATGAAGAATCAAAAGCTGTCACGCTGATTCCCTTTGGCATCTTATCCTCAAGCTCTGCAATAAGTGTTCCGACATTCTCATTGAGATTCTCTGTGTAGCTGTACATGTTCTGAGCATCCATGTATACAGACTCTGCATCCTCATAGTCCTGAACAATCTGCTCTATGTCCTTGATAGAATCTATATCTCTGTTCACCTGATCAAGCTTTGACTGAGCCTTGTTCTTTGCTATGAACGAATATGCTGTAACACCGCCTGCAACTATGACTGCAATGATGATAAACGCTATAACCAGCGGGGTTGTATCAACACTGCTTGCGCCACCCTTGCTTCCTGCTTCGCCAAGTTCAAAGCCCATAGGCTCAAAGGCAGCTCCTATTGGAACCATAAGGTATACCGGGTTATAAATCTTGAGATCAATCTTTGGATCGAATTTGATGTTGTACAATGTATCCATAACTCTGGTCGATACATTGAGCTGAACCTTGAACAGTCCATCGATTCCCTTTATAAGGGCTCCATCACCGGTGAGGAATACATCATCGATAGGCTTGTCAGGATTCTTGGAAGTAAAGAAGTCCATCACACGTCCAATGTTGTTGATGAGATATCTGAACGCTCCTGTTATGGCGTTGTCATCGAAATCCACCGTGAGAAGTCTTTCATTCTGAAGTAATGTCATGGCTGTTGTCGCATCCACGCCCTTCGCATCCATAACTTCATTCACAACAACATTCGTTCCGTATGGAACTGTTCTCTGAAGGAGAAGTGTATCTCCTTTTACGATGTTGAGCACTGTAGATTCGCTGCCCAACTGGATTACCATAGTTGTCATTGCCTCTGTTGTCTGAGTCTTGATCAACTGAAGCATTGCATTACCAATATAATCAAGTGCTACCACTTTAAGTCCAGCCATAGCTGCAAGATCATAATATGATCTGACCATATTCTCCGGCGCAGCAACCGCAAGGACTCTGAGCTGCTTGTTATTCTCTTCATCAGTAACTGTCTCGAGCACTGTATGAGACACTACGTAATCCTCTATATTAACAGGGAAATACTCTGATGAGTTCGCATTAATAATTCCTTTGATTTTGTTCTCCTTAACGAAAGGTACAAGAACCTCTCTGTTAACGATCTTTGTAGAGGTAAGAACGAATATCGCGTTCTTGTTTGTTATTCCATTTGCTGAGAGCTGAGACTTGATAGCCTCTGCGATTCTCTCCTTGTCTCTGATCACGCCATCCTCATAGGCATCTTCCGGTGTCTCGAAGATGATAGCGTTGTGTATCGTTGACTGCTTCTTGTTTGAAGGTGTAACTTCAACGATTGTAATACTTTCATTTGTAATGTCGATTGTTAAGACTTTGTTATTACTCGCCATTTTAATAGCCTCCCTCGCTAATCAGTAGTTTTGTATGGAAAAATCCACATTGCTTTGAGTACCAGCTTACCGCTGTTCACCCCATTCATATAATTGCTCCGGATGGATAACCGCCCGAATAAAGGTCAACATTCTGTCACCCTTTTAATAGTCGTCCATCTCCATATAATGACCCTTTTATATAGAAGAAAGACTCCCGAAAAATAAGTACCAGCCCACAAGTAAGCCAGTTGCCGCCATAAGCTGCGTTGCCGCGAGTCTGCACCATCTCATAACTGTCTCTTCGCATGCACATACACTCCTGACTGCAAATGAATATCACTTTCGCAATATTCAAATTGACGCATATCACACAACAGGCAATTTAAAATCAAATTGCCTGTTGTATTCTATGCTTTTGTAGCAGATTAAATCTGCCAGTTTTATCACAACATATAACGAGGACTATATCATTGATAATAAAACATCTTTGTATTACTACAAATCAATTGCATCAAATTATCACTTTTTTACTTGTAGTTAGCACCTGGATTTGGTGTAATCTCTTCTCCACCAGATGCTGTAAGAACAGTTACTTTATTGTTAGCTGTGTCAATTTCAACAAAGAAGTCATCTCCCTTATGATCACCATACTTCTGCTGAAGTGTTGTGCTTCCAAGAATTGACTTTGTCTCTACTGTGAAAGAATCAGATCCTCCTACAAGATCAGATGATGAATAACTTGCTGCACAATCATCAAATGCTACAGGATTTGAAAGTGCTGTCTGACAAGCACTTCTGATTGTATCTGCATTTGAGATATCAGCAGATCTTCTTGACTTGTTGATGTACTTGATAAGCGCTGGTGCAAGTGCTCCTGCAAGGATTGCCATGATGGCAATAACGATAATTAACTCTACGAGTGAGAAACCTTTGTTGTTTTTCTTCATAATATTACTCTCCTTTTTATTGTTTATAGTTGTTTGTTGTTTATATGCCTAAGGCACTATATTAAACCAGCATCCTCGTTTTACTGGGCTTAATCTTTTTTATTATCCAGATGTTCCGGGTCAGATCATCCAGACAGCTCACTATCTGTTACAGTTTTAGTACTGATCCATAGCATCGTACATACTCATAATAGGTCCATATACGGCTGCAACTATCATACCAACCACTCCAGCAAGAAGCACCATAATCAGCGGCTCCATTGCTGCAGTAAGTGCATTTGTTGCTGCCTCAACTTCTTCATCGTAGTAATCAGCAACTTTGCTGAGCATCTCCTCTATATCTCCTGTCTCCTCGCCAATCTTCGTCATAGCTGAAAGCATCGGTGGAAGCATCGTCATATCCTTAAGTGGTTTTGAAAGCGGTACACCCTTGGACACCTGAACCTTAGCATCCATCAGGCCGTCTCTGATAATCTTGTTATCCATCATCTTTGCAACCTGCTCAACAGCATCTATCATCGATATACCTGATGCCATCAATGTACTCATGGTTCTTGCAAACCTTGCACAGGCTGTCTTAACATTCAGATTTCCGAATATTGGAGCCTTAAGTCCTATGTTCGCAAAGAGCTGTTCACCAAACGGTGTCTTCTTGAAGAACTTAACACCGAACACTATAGCTGCCACTATGATTATGAGCAGCCACCACTTATACATAACGAAATCTGCCGCTGCCATCATAGCTCTTGTGGCAAGTGGAAGCTGAGTTCCCATCTCGGCAAACATACTCGAGAAGTTTGGAATAACCGCAACCAAAACTACTATGATAACTATAACCATAACACAGAGAACCACGATAGGATATGTCATGGCACCCTTGATCTTGGATGACAACGCATTATCCTTCTCGAAATGCTCCACCAGTCTGTCAAGACATATCTCAAGGTTACCTGACATCTCACCGGCTGCCACCATGTTTATCATGATAGGCGGAAATACATCAGGGTTAACTCTGAACGCATCTGCAAGAGTTCCACCTTTCTCTACATATGTACGGGCATCTGCTATAGCCTTTCTCAGTGTCTTATTCTCGATCTGGTCTCCCATCAGTTCAAGTGCTGATATGATGGTAACACCAGCCTTGATGACCGCTGAGAACTGTTTACAGAATACACCCAGGTCTCTTGACTTGACCTTCTTCTTAAATCCTATACCCCCAAGCGGGCTGCTCTGCTCTGTCAGGCTCATGATCGAGTAGCCTTCTGACTTCAGCTTCTTCTCAGCACCGTCTCTGTTAGGGGCCTCGATGGTACCTTTTTTATTCTTACCATCTCTGTCAACAACCTTGTAATTAAATACCGCCATTGTCTCTCCTCCGACCCAATCTTAATATTCTTACGTTTTCATGTATCTGCACTTTAAAAGCGCAATAATGCAACATAAATTATATGTAAAATATCTTACTATACCACACAGATTTAATCAACATTTAATTATTTGCACGTTATTTTTTAGGCAATGTGCACAATGCGACTTGGTTATTATACCACATTTTTCCATATGGTAATCGATTATTCCATATATCTTACTGTCCGTTGATCTTCTTTCTCAGGTACTGCTGATCCTGTGCGTATGTCATGGCAACCTCTCTTGTGACGGTTCCTGAAGCATACAGATCATACAATGCATCGTCCATGGTGATCATACCTAAGGCTCTGCTTGTCTGGATAGTTGACTGGATCTGGTGAGTCTTGGCTTCTCGTATCAGACTTCGTATAGCAGGTGATGCAAGCATTACCTCGAATGCAGCAACTCGTCCGTTACCGCTTGCTATAGGAAGAAGCGACTGTGAGATAACTCCCTCAAGAACCATCGCAAGCTGAACTCTTACCTGCTGCTGCTGGTTTGTAGGGAAGATATCTATGATACGATCGATGGTTGATGCCGCACCGATTGTATGCAGTGTGGAGAATACCAAGTGTCCTGTCTCGGCAGCGGTTATGGCTGTGGAGATAGTCTCAAGATCTCGCATCTCTCCTACGAGGATGATATCAGGATCCTCACGGAGTGCTGCACGGAGTGCATTCGCATAGCTGAGTGTATCCATACCAACCTCTCGCTGGTTAACTATTGCCTTGTTGTGATGGTGAATGTACTCTATAGGATCCTCCAGTGTGATGATATGATCCGTAAGGTTCTCATTCGCCTTATTTATAATAGAAGCAAGTGTGGTCGACTTACCAGAACCTGTAGGTCCTGTTACGAGAACCAGACCTCTTTTTCTCTTGTAGAGCTCCACAACCTCCCTTGGAATACCAAGCTGGTCAGGTCTTGGGATCTGTGTCTCAACTCGTCTGTACGCTGCTGCCATGTTTCCTTTGTCCATGAATACATTGACACGGAAACGTCCGGTCTCAGGTGAGTCGAATGAGAAATCGACCTCTCCTCTGTCCTGAAGTATGGCCTTATGCCTATCCTTCATAGTAGATCCAATTGCCTCTGCCGCATCAGCAGGTGACAGTGCCGGAACCTCAACCTCGGTGAGCTTACCGTTGATTCTGAGCTTAGGTGGTATACCTACAGCTATATGAACATCTGACGCCTTTGCTTCTACAGAGAAGGCAAGTAATTCCTTCATGTCTAACATAACTTGTCCCTTCCTTTCCCTTTTGCATTAATAATTACAATTTATATATAATCTCATTATATATCTCTTATATCTTACAGTTCTCCCATGTCCACTCCCTCGGCCACGGTCACTGTACTGTGAACGATCTTGTTCATCTCTGCTATGGATGTGATACCATCAAGAACGTGCTTGGCAGCTCCCATCTTCAGTGTGAGCATTCCTTCCTTGAGGGCCTGCTTCTCAATGACATCCGCTGTAGCTCCGGAAGCGATAACAGCCTGAAGCTCTCTTGATACAGGCATCATCTCGTATACACCGATTCGTCCTGAATAGCCTGTGTCGTTACACAGTGGGCATCCCTGTGGCTCGTAGATGATGACATCCTCCTCGTCAGCCGGAACACCGAGCTGAACTCTCTCATCATCCTCCACAAGTCTTGGCTGCTTACATGTGGTACAAAGTCTTCGCACAAGTCTCTGTGCAATAACTCCAACAACAGCATCACCGGCGATGTATGACTCAATACCCATATCGATAAGACGGGTGATGGTCGAAGCCGCTGAGTTAGTATGCAGTGTCGATACAACCAAATGTCCTGTGATAGCGGCCTGTACGGCGATTCCTGCTGTCTCACCGTCTCGGATCTCTCCTATCATGATGATATCCGGATCCTGACGAAGGATAGATCTGAGGGCTGCCGCGAAAGTCATGTCCGCCTTGTTGTTAACCTGTACCTGATTGATACCGTTGATATTCGCCTCGACAGGGTCCTCAACGGTGATGATGTTAACATCCTCTGTGTTAAGCTCACTGAGTGATGTGTACAGTGTAGTTGATTTTCCTGATCCTGTAGGTCCCGTTACAAGGATGATACCATGTGGGTTGCTGAGGATATTATCGAAAACCTTCTCCTGCTCTGCATCGAAACCAAGGGCACTCTTCGGTTTTGTCAGACCGTCCTTGGATGTAAGTCTCATAACCGTCTTCTCTCCGAAAACTGTTGGAAGGATAGAAACACGGACATCAAACTCTCTTCTGTCAACCATGATGGTGATACGACCATCCTGTGGTTTTCTCTTCTCTGCTATATCCATACCGCCTATGATCTTGATACGGGCTGTGATACCTGCCAGTATGCTGAGGTCGTATGACATAACCTGCTTAAGTGCACCATCTATTCTGTATCTGACTCTGACGCTGTTCTCCAGTGCCTCTATATGTATATCTGACGCTCTCTGTCTTACTCCGCCTTCGATGATCTGCTTAACCAGAAGTACGATAGGGGAATTATCGATCTCTTCATTGCCCTCTTCCTCATCGCCTCCGCCGAGCGCATTCTGCTGCTCCTGTCTGTAGGCCTCAGCAGCCTCCATAGCCTGAGCGCTTCCGTAATACTTGTCTATGGCATTCCTGATTCCCTCCTCAGATGCGAGCATCGGCTCTACCTGAAGATTTGTCACAAGACCAATATCGTCCATGGCCATGATATCCATTGGATCTGCCATGGCTACCTTGAGGATGTTCGGGTTATCAGGATCTATCTCTATAGGTATGGCCTGATACTTGGTGACCATGTTCTCAGGCACCATGTGTATAACCTTCTCCTCGATCTTAGCTCCCTTGAGCTCTATGTAGTCAATTCCCAACTGGGTTGTAAGTACCGTAATCAGCATGTCGTTACTTATAAATCCCAGATCAACCAGGGCGTTACCAAGCTTTCTGCCGGTCTCCTTCTGCTTTGCAAGTCCTTCCTGAAGCTGTTCCTCCGTGATAGCCCCCGCTGCTACAAGGACATCTCCAATTCTGATCTTCTTACGTCCCACGCTTAATCGCATTCTCTAAATACCCTCCTCACGTCTCTCGCAATTCTACGCACAGGCAGAATTATCCAAATACCTAAAGCGTATTATATCACAGTATTTTCACATTTTAAACATTTTGTACATATTTAGATACATTTTTTTGCACTTTTATCGGATTTTTGCTTTTTTACAGGGTGGATAGGCACTATTTCTGCACAATAAACATATTATATAAGCAAGCTGACTGTACTAATTGTAAAATAGCCCGTCCAGCAAATGTACAGCCGGTACAATCAATTTACGGGAGCAGTTCATATATGGAAGCGTTTAAAAACCCACTAACTCCCGAAGAAGAGAAAAAATATATTGCGCTGTGCCTGTCCGGCGACAAGGCTGCCCGCAGCATTCTGATAGAGTACAATCTCCGTCTGGTCGCCCACATATCCAGAAAGTACAATTCCGCTGTGAGGGATCCCGAGGATCTTCTGTCCATAGGCACGATAGGTCTCATCAAAGCCATAGACAGCTACAAGCCCGACAAAGGCTGTAAGCTGTCAGGTTATGCCGCCAAATGTATCGAAAACGAGCTTCTCATGACTCTACGCCACGAGAAGAAGAAGGCGCGTGAGGTCTCGATCTACGATCCCATCGGCACTGATAAAGAGGGTAACGAGATCGTCATCCTTGACATCATAGGTTCGGAGAACGTCAACGTTCTGGACAAAATGATACAGGACGACCACCTGTGCCTGCTTCCCTCCTGCATATCATCGCTCCTCTCATCCAGGGAGAGGGAGATCATATGTATGCGCTACGGTCTTGACGGGCAGTCACCTCTCACCCAAAAGGAGGTAGCCAGGATGCTCGGGATCTCCAGGTCATATGTATCGCGCATAGAGAAAAAGGCTCTTGGCAAATTAAGAGGATGCCTGGATTGACATCCAGACATCCTTATGATCACTCTTTCCTTCTCAGTATAATACCGGTCTCAAGCTCCTTATCAAGCTTCACCCTCAATTTCTGCTTTGGATGTGGCGCAGAGTCCATGCTGTTTTCTTCCTCGTCGTATATCGCCTGAACCTCGCACTCTATATTTGTTCCATCAAAGCCCATGGCTTCAAGCTTCTCTCCCACCAGGAACTTATTCTTCTGCTCAAAGCATACACAGCCATCCGGGGTAACCTCTCTCACAGTTCCAATATACGTATAGTTTTTTACATATGTGTTGTTATCATATATCTGTGATTCTGAGTCTGTCTTCCCGAAATAAAATCCCGTTGTGAACTGCCTGTATGTGCATTTGGCTATCTCTCTCTTGTAGTATTCCATGTTTGCTCTGTACTTCTCTTCTGACTTCATATAATCATCTATGGCTTTTCTGTAGGTTCTGGCAACGGTCGCCACATACAGAGCAGTCTTCATACGCCCCTCTATCTTGAAGCTGTCTATTCCGGCTTCCATCATCTCCGGGATGTACTCTATCATGCACAGATCCTTGGAGTTAAATATATATGTTCCCCTGTCGTCCTCGTTGACAGTCATATACTCTCCCGGTCTGGTCTCCTCGACGATGGAATACTTCCATCTGCACGGATGGGTGCACGCACCATGATTCGCATCCCTGCCTGTGAAGTAGTTGCTGAGAAGGCATCTTCCTGAATATGATATGCACATAGCGCCATGGATAAATGACTCTATCTCCATATCGTCCGGTATGTTTGCTCTTATCTGTGATATCTCCGCAAGGGACAGTTCTCTGGCAGACACAACCCGCTTTATGCCGTGGTCATACCAGAACTTGTATGTCATGTAGTTCGTGTTGTTGGCCTGTGTGCTTATGTGTAATTCCATGTCCGGCATAGTCTCCCGAGCTATGGTAAACACGCCCGGATCGGATACAAGAACAGCGTCCACACCTGTATCTTTCAGCTCGCAAAAATAAGCTCTTATTCCATCCAGATCATAGTTGTGTGCAAATATATTGGCTGTCACATACACCTTGGCATTATGTGCATGGGCATATTCCACGCCCTGTTTCATCTCTTCTATGGAAAAGTTGTCTGCTTTCGCTCTGAGGCCAAATGCCTGTCCGCCTATATACACTGCGTCAGCTCCATAGTCCACGGCCACCTTGAGCGTGTCCAGTCCGCCCGCCGGGACAAGAAGCTCTGGTTTCTTATCTCTCATATCGTTTCCTCCAACCATTTTTCGTTTATTTCCTGATACTGAGGCTCATTCCATCCCCTATATTGAGTATGGCCGTCTCCAAATGTTCATTGTGGGTGAGCTCGTACAGGTATTCTCTCATCCTTGAATGTATCGTTCTGTTTCTTCTGGTAACTGCAAATCTGCTCTCAAGGACATCTCCGTCCTGAAGCACGTTGTCGCAGAGCAATACCCCCTTTGGAGCAAGCAGCCGTATAGCCTCCGTGAAAAAATTGCCATACTGACCCTTAGCTGCATCCATGAACACCATGTCATAGCTTTCTGTCATCTCTGGTAATATCTCCAGTGCATCGCCCTCAAGCAGAGTAATCTTGTCTGAAGCCCCGGCTCTGACTATATTCTTCTTCGCCTCTTCTATTCTCGGCTGATAATTCTCTATAGTTGTTATATGTGCGTCATCATCCAGAAATCTACTCATAAAAATGGCAGAAAAGCCAACGGCTGAACCTATCTCAAGAATCTTCTTCGGCCTGTTCATAAGAATCAACATCTTGATGAACTCTCCAGCCTCTCGTCTTATGATAGGTACCCTGTTCTCTTCTGCCTCTCTTCTGATCGAGGTCACAACCTCATCGTAGTCTGTATTGAAGGAATTGATAAATGACGCAAGTCTTTCATCACATACCATAATTATCCTCTCTGTCTATTCCTCGGCACTGTCCTCGCTGGAGGAGTCATCACTGCTGTCTCCGCTGCTATCCCCCGAGGAACTCTTGCCATTTCCCGTTATGATCTCTATTATCTCCTGATTTGTATCGCTCGGTGCTATCTGATATGTACCAGGCTGGATATCATCTGCATATCCGCCTATTCTGACCTTCAGTATAAAAGCGTATTTATCCTTGATGACCTCCGCCGTCTTAAGGGAATCCGCCACATCAAGAAGCGGCTCGTCCTGAGTTATCTGTATAGTTGCCTTACGGTTGCTGCCCGGATCCGCAGCCCTTGTGGCAAACACCTGATACGCAAAATCATACGAGTATGAGAAAGCCTTTACCAATATAAATAAAATACATACATTGATGAATAGTCCAAAAAGGAACCTCAGAATCTTCTTCATACTTCTAGCACTATCTAAAGCCATAATCGTTATTCTCCTTGTTCACAAATACATCCCAGCCAGCGCGAATCACCGGGCGTCCTCATCTATGATATCGAAATCAAGATCGTCCGCTATCTGTTCATATACAAGCTTCATCATTCTCACCAGCTTCTGCTCCGCCCTGATAAAGTCATTGACTATAGTATCATGGACTATGGAGTCATATTCCATGAATAGATTATTAACTTCATCATATGGATTGTCAAGCATTTCGTTATTCTGTATTTCATAATTTTTCTTACGAAATTCCATGAGCTGCTGAAGTTTTTCTGGTTTCTGTCTAAGTTTATCCTTGCAATACTGATAATTCTTGTAGACATCAGAATCCTTGATGCACGCATTCAATTGTCTGCTAAGTTCCAATGTATCTGTCATTTTCTCACCCTTCTACACCTCTGTGATTATAGGAAGGATCATAGGGCTTCTCTTTGTCCTCTTCCAGAGGAACTCTCCCATGTCATCCTTTATCACGGATTTGATCTTACCCCAGTCTGTCACGCCGCGGCTCAGGCATCTGTCGAGAGCCTCCTGACATGTGATCCTGCAGTCTTCCATAAGTGTCTCAGACTCCCTGACGTACACGAAGCCTCTTGACACTATATCCGGCCCTGCAACAAGCTGGTTGCTGTATCTATCCAGGGTCACAACTATGATTATGAGGCCATTCTGTGACAGAAGCTGTCTGTCTCTGAGGACGATATTTCCAACATCTCCAACTCCAAGTCCATCCACAAATACTCCCTGTGCAGGAACCTTTCCGACAACGTCGAACTTCTCCTCACCGATCTCAAGAACATCACCTGTGGTCATGATCTTGACATTCTCCTTAGGAATTCCCATCTCAACTGCAAGCTCTGCATGTCTCTTGAGGTGTCTATACTCACCGTGGACAGGTATTGCATATTTCGGTCTTGTGAGCGCATATATAAGCTTGAGCTCCTCACGGCAGGCATGGCCGGATACGTGTGTATCCTCAAATATAACGTGTGCACCCTTCGCCTCGAGCTCATTTATAACCTTGAATACCGCCTTTTCATTTCCCGGTATAGGATGTGAGCTGAAAATGACCACATCACCAGGCTTTATGGCTACTTTATTGTGTATGGATGCAGCTATACGTGACAGCGCAGCCATGTTCTCTCCCTGACTTCCCGTGGTGATGAGAACAACCTTCTCATCCGGGTAGTTCTTCATCTCGCTTATATCTATGAGTGTGTTATCCGGTATGTTGATATATCCAAGCTCGGACGCCGTGGTGATGATGTTCACCATGCTTCGTCCCTCTATGACAGCCTTTCTGCCATACTTGTAAGCTGAATTGATGATCTGCTGTACTCTGTCAACATTGGATGCAAATGTCGCTATGATGATCCTGTGATCCTTGTTGTCGTTGAACAGGTTGTCAAATGTTCTTCCCACTGTCTTCTCTGACTGTGTGAAGCCCTCCTTCTCAGCATTTGTCGAGTCAGCCATGAGTGCAAGCACACCCTTCTTGCCGAGCTCAGCAAATCTCTGAAGATCTATGGTTCCGCCAAATACCGGTGTGTAGTCTATCTTGAAATCTCCGGTGTGGACAATAAGTCCGGCCGGTGTGTATATGGCAAGGGCCGCCGAATCTGCTATGGAGTGGTTTGTTCTGATGAATTCCACTCTGAATGCCCCAAGATTTATATTCTGACCATACTTTACAACCTTTCTTCTGGTGTTGTTCATAAGGTTGTGTTCCTTCAGTTTGTTCTCTATAAGACCCATGGTCAGCTTGGTCGCATAGATCGGCATGTTTAATTCTTTCTCAATGTACGGTATGGCTCCTATGTGATCCTCATGTCCATGGGTAACCACGAGTCCCCTGACCTTGTCCGCGTTTTCCTTGAGATAGGTGACATCAGGAATTACCAGATCGATTCCTAACATGTCGTCCTCAGGGAATGCCAGTCCGCAGTCAATGACTATGATAGAGTCCTCATACTCTATCGCAGTGATATTCATTCCAATCTGTTCCAGACCGCCCAAAGGAATGATCTTCACTGTCTCTTTATTATTCTTATTCAATTTTCTTATACCTCCAAATTTACGTCCTCAAGCAGCTCGTCAAATATCTTGATGACCGCCTCTAATTCATTTTCATCTTCCACAATATCGTATGCTGCCATCTCTTCCGTATCAGCTCCGTTGTTCTCGCGAAGGATAAGGAATGATTCATCATCCGCCTTGTCTATAACGAACAGATAATTCACGCCGCCAAGTGTGGTCTGCTCCACAACCGAGAATTCCACTTCTGTTCCATCTTCTGCTTCAAATATGATACTGTTGTCCGTCTTCCTGTTCTCTGCCATATAAACCTCTTAATACTTCTTCACTTCAGGCGTACACAAAACAAAGGCAGAAGGTCTGTGTCTATCACAGACTGCTGCACTTCGCATCAAGATAGTTCTGCAGTATGACCGCAGCCGCCATCTTGTCTATGTACGTCTTCCTGTTCTCTCTTCTCACTCCGCTGTCCATAAGGATCCGCTCTGCCTCCACAGTGGTAAGGCGCTCATCCCACAGAACAACCTCAAGTCCTGTTCTGCGCTCAAGATCCTCCTTGAATGCCTGTGTGGCCTCACATCTGTCTCCCTCTGAATTGTTCATGTTCTTCGGGTAGCCAAGCACTATCAGCTCTATGCGGTCGCGCTCTCCTGCCGCTCCATACTCTTCAAGTATGGCCTCTATGCGGGCAAGTGTCTGTCTCAGCTTGTTCGCCGACTTTCTCTCTATCGTCTCCAGCGGCTGGGCAGTCATCTTGAGCGGATCGCTCACGGCAACTCCCACCGTCTTGGTTCCATAGTCAAGTCCCAATATTCTCATACTATTCTTTTCCTTTACACGAGGTTATTCTTGATGTAGTCCTCAAGTAAAACCTCAATGATCTCGTCTCTCTCCACCTTCATGATCAGGCTTCGCGCATTCTTGTAGCTTGTGATATATGTCGGGTCACCGCTCATTATGTACCCAACAACCTGGCTTACCGGATTATATCCTTTCTCGGTAAGTGCATCGTATACTTCTCCAATTATCTCGCGTACGTCCACTGTCGCGTCCTTGATTGGAACAATATTCTGTGTACTTTCGTTATTCATCAAATCACGTCCTCATCTTGTTATTATCTCATGAGCCAATTAACATTCCTATTCTAATATAAAAAACTACAAAAGTAAAGGAAGGTTTCCCCCATTTTGGGTATATGTCACATACACAAAGCTGTTCACAAAACTCTCCGGCATGGATATGTCGCCCACATCTATGAGTATATCCATGTATCTCTCCGTATGTCCCCTGAGATATGTCTTATTGTCCTTCTTTACAACCTCTTCCACCAGGACTTCAAGCTCACAGCCCTCAAACTGGGCTTCATATGCGGTCTTGTTGTCATGGGCAAGCTTAAGCAGCACATCGCTTCGCTCATTCTTTATCTCAGGAGCAACCTGCTCTTTCATGGCGGCAGCGACTGTTCCCTTTCTCGGAGAATACTTGAATATATGCATCTCATACAGATTGAGCTCCGTCAGATATCTGACAGTCTCTGCAAATTCTTCCTCAGTCTCTCCCGGGAAGCCCACTATCACATCCGTGGTGAGCGCAGGGGACTTATACGCTTTTCTCAGCATGTCACATTTTTCAAAGTATTGCTTGCAAGTGTACTTTCTGTTCATTCTCTTGAGCACTGAATCACAGCCGCTCTGCAGGCTCAGATGGAAGTGTGGACATACTTTCGAATTGGATGAAATCCTCTCCACAAACTCCTCTGTTATTATCCCCGGCTCAAGTGAACCAAGCCTTATTCTCTTGATTCCTTTGATTTTTGAGATAGCCTCTATAAGCTCTATAAGTGCTCCCTCATTATTCTTATCTTTGCCATATGACGATATGTGTATACCGGTAAGCACAACTTCTTTTATTCCTGCCTCCGCAAGCTCTGATACTTCTGCAAGGATCGCCTCCTGGCTTCTGCTTCTTATCCTTCCTCTTACATACGGGATTATGCAGTATGAGCAGAACTGATTGCAGCCGTCCTGGATCTTGACATATGCCCTTGTGTGTCCCACAGGGACATGGCCGCCCATCTCCTCGTACTCAGTCTCTCTGGATATATCCACGAAGTATTCCATGGCTTCATGATCTTTACCCGGGGCATTTTTTCCATTGTTTCTCACATTAATATAATCATTAACTATTTCTGTGATACTTTTCTTCTTATTGTTGCTTATTACTATATCTATAGCTTCATCCTGCTCGAGAATCTCTCTGGCTGACTGCACATAGCATCCTGCGGCTATCACTATTCCATCAGGATTCATCTTTCTGGCTCTGTGAAGCATCTGCCTTGATTTTTTGTCCGCAATATTGGTCACAGAACAGGTATTTACTATATATATATCTGCTTTTTCGTCAAATTCCACTATATTTGCACCGGCAGCCTTCAGCATGTCGAGCATGCTGTCAGTCTCCGCCTGATTGACTTTGCAGCCAAGTGTTGTGGCAGCCACAGACATTCCTTTTAGCATGTATTTTACACTCCTTATATTGACTTTTGTATTCTATAAAAATATAATAATGACAGTACATAAAAAACTTACAAGGGTTAGGAGGACTATTTATGACAGCAGTTAAGATTTCTTTAAACTCAATCGATAAGGTCAAGAGCTTTTGCAATGACATTGCGAAATTTGACGCAGAATTCGACCTCGTATCAGGACGTTACGTAATTGATGCAAAGTCAATCATGGGTATTTTCAGTCTTGATATCTCAAAGCCTATCGAACTTAACATTCATGCAGAGAGCGGTATCGATGAGATCATGGCTACTCTGAAGCCATACCTTGCAGAATAGCATTTATTCTGCCCCGTATGTTATATGGATCTGATAATCAAAGAGATGCTTATTATGAAGCATCTCTTTTTTGTTGTCTTTTATCACTGTTTTATATTGTATTACTGCTTTGCGCGACACATAACGACCTCTGCCGTATCTACAGCCTTGCGGTACAATGGCTCGATGATTCCTGTGAGCTTTGCCTCCGACTTCTCTATCGCAGAGAGAACCGGATGTGTAACCGGATGCTTTGCAACAAATGTCGTACAGCAATCCTCGTATGGCAGTATAGATGTCTCGTATGTTCCGATCTTCTCTGATATGTCTACTATCTCCTGCTTATCCATACCTATACATGGTCTGAACACCGGCATGGTGCTGACCTGGTTGATAACGTTCAGGCTGAACACAGTCTGGCTTGAAACCTGGCCTATGCTCTCTCCTGTTATCGTACACTGACAGTCATTCTTCTCAGCCAGCTCCTCCGCTATCTTGATCATGTATCTCTTCATGATGATCGTGAGCTCCTCATGAGGACAGTTGTCGTATATTGCCATCTGTACATCGGCAAAGTTGACAACATGGAGTCTGATGGCTCCTGAGTAGTCGGCCACAAGACATGCCAGATCTATAACCTTCTGCTTTGCTCTCTCGCTTGTGAACGGAGGTGCATGGAAGTATACCGCCTCCACAACAACTCCTCTCTTGGCTATCATATATGCCGCAACAGGGCTGTCTATACCGCCTGACAGAAGTGCCATTCCTCTGCCGTTCGTTCCAACCGGCAGTCCTCCCGGGCCAGGTATGGTGATCGAATAGATATACGCTACCTTTCTGATCTCCACATTGATTATCTCCTGAGGTGAGTGCACATCCACTGCAAGATCAGGGAACGCCTCAAGGAGGAAATGTCCAAGCTCGGCGCTTACCTCCATTGAAGTCATAGGATATGTCTTGTCATTTCTTCTGGTGAACACCTTGAATGTGAAGTTCTTTCTGTCGTATGCCTTTTCAACATAATCTATTACCTTCTGCTTGAGGTTCTCAAACTCTGTGTTCTCCTCAACCACAACAGGACATATTCCAACGATACCAAATACCTTTCCAAGGGCATTTACCACATCCTCATAGTCGTAATCCGACTTGCACTCAACGAATATTCTTCCCTGCTCCTTGCGGATATAGAAATCTCCGTAAGGCTTCAGCTTTCTGTTGATGTTCTTGCAGAGTATATCTTCAAATATATACCTGTTCTTTCCCTTTGTGCCTATCTCGGCATACTTTATCATAAATGCCTTGTACTGCATATTTCCTCCTATTTCTTCCTCACATATCTTCTGAGTATCGGTAAAAGTTCCTTGCAGCACTCGACTGCATAATCTATCTGTTCCATTGTATTCTCTGGTGAAAAACTGAATCTCAGTGTGGACTCAAGCTTCTCAGGTGGCAGACCTATGGCCTTCAGCGTGCTGCTTGTGGAATGTTTATTCGACGAACATGCTGAACCGGATGAGACATATATGCCCTTCTCTTCCAGAGCATGAAGCATGACCTCACTTCGCACTCCCTTGAAGGTTATGCTGGCTATATGGGGCGCATCCCCGGAATTACTGTACACATCGTCTATCTGTGTGAGTTCATCTATAAGATGTTCCTTGAGTTCTCTCATGTGCGCTACATTTGCATCGAGATCTCTGTAGGTCATCTCGGCAGCCAGTGCCATTCCGGCTATTCCCGGTACATTCTCTGTTCCTGACCGCATTCCGCCCTGCTGGCCTCCACCGTATATCACAGGCTTGACCTTGACTCTGTCCTTTATGAACAGTGCTCCAACGCCCTTTGGTCCGTGGAATTTATGGCTGCTTATGGACATCATGTCTATTCCCATACGCTTCGGGTATATCACATATTTGCCAAATGCCTGTATGGCATCCACATGGAAGAGTACACTCGGATTCTTCTCCTTTATACGTCTGGCAATGTCTTCCACCGGCATGACAGCTCCTATCTCATTGTTGACGTACATGACTGACACTATGATCGTGTCGTCGTCGACCTCATCTACCAACCGGTCAACATCTACCACACCATCGCTTCCAGTCGGGATCCTGACAACATCAAAGCCCATATCCTCAAGGAATGTCAGCGGACTGCCGACTGAGGCATGCTCAACTGCTGTTGTTATGATCTTGTTGCCCGCTCTCCTGTTGGCAAGTGCGCCTCCTATCAGAGCCATGTTGTTGGATTCTGTTCCTCCCGATGTGAACACGATCTCCTTCGCCTGAACCTTGAGCAGCCTGGCTATCTTATCCCTGGCATCGCTCACGTATCTGGCCGCATCCACACCCTTCTGGTGCAGTGATGACGGATTGCCATAGTCCTGTTCCATTAACTTTACCACAAGATCTCTCACCTCTGGATAAACCGGGGTGGTCGCTGAATTGTCAAAATATGCTTCCATGTTGTCTTCCACCATTCCGAAACCGATATACGTCCGGCTTCAAGCTTCTTTCTTTCACTAATCTCTACAATATTGTTCTAATTGTCCCTGTCGGCACTGAACATGATGATCGACATAACCGCCAGTCCGGCCGTCTCAGTGCGCAGTATCCTGTGTCCAAGAGTTATACATTCCGCCCCGGCCGCCATTGCCTGTTCCACTTCTTCCCTGGCAAAGCCACCCTCCGGGCCTATGAATACCCCCAGACTTCTGCGGGCAGAGGACGGTGCTGTCACATCAGCGATGATCTGTCTGGACTTTGCAAGTCCCTCCGCCTCCTCATATGGAATTATATTCATATCAAGAGTCTTCGCCATCTCTATCGCCTGTGCAAATGTTACCGGCTCCGTGATCTCAGGGACGATTCCCCTTCCGGACTGTTTTGCAGCAGACTCCGCTATGATCCGGCATCTCTCAGTCTTCTTTGCAACCTTCTTTGCATCAAGCTTCACTATGGTGCGCGCAGTGAATACCGGAACTATCCGGCAGACACCGAGCTCCACCATCTTCTGTACTATAAGATCCATCTTATCCGACTTTGGATATCCCTGAAACAGGGTAACCTCCACCGGAAGCTCTGCAAAGTTATCATTCACATCCTCGACGTGGCACAGAACCTCGTCTCTGCCAAGCTCCGATATACTGCACGTATAATCTCTTCCTCTGCCGTTACTGACAGTTATCTCCTGACCCACTTTAAGGCGGAGAACGTTCTTTATATGGTTAACGTCTCCGCCTGTTATGCTTATATCTGTTCCTATATCTCTGCCATCTACGTCTACAAAGAATCTGTTCATATTTGATTATTTCCTCTCACACGCTGGTTCATACATGCTTTTTTGCGACAAAGCTTACCCAGTCATTCATGTAGACAGTATCTACGATATCAAAGTTATTGTCAAGAAGAGCCTGTCTGACCTCATCCTCTTTTATGTTTATAATGCCCGATGATATAAAAATACCATCATCCTTCATAAACTTCTGAACTACAGCCGACATTGGAATTATAACGTCTGCAAGGATATTTGCAACTACTATATCATAATTTGCGCCTATTGACTCTACCAGTTTCTGGTCCTCAAGGACATTTCCGCACTTGAATTCCACAGCCTCGGCAGGAATATGGTTCACATCTCTGTTCTCTCCCGCCACATCAACAGCGATCGGATCTATGTCTATACCGAGAACATGCTTTGCACCCAGCTTATTGCAAACAAATGACAGGATACCGCTTCCGCTTCCGGCATCGAGTATCTCATCTCCATCCTTCATGTACTTCTTGAGCTGGCCTATGCACAGTCTCGTGGTCTCATGGGAACCTGTTCCAAATGCTGTTCCGGGATCTATCTCAATAACTATATCCTCATCCGTTGCATCCTCCGGCACTTCCTCCCAGGTTGGCTTGATGATGATATTGTCATACAGTCTGAATGGCTTGAAGTAGGCCTTCCAGTTGTCTCTCCAGTCCTCTTCCTTCGTCTCACTCTCGGTTATCTTGCCTGTTCCGACAGGAAGAAACTCTGACAGCCTCCTGATCTCTGCAGCCACCTTATCCTTTATCTCCTGCACGTCAAATGTATCGTCAAGGAAACAGGACACCTTTGCAGTTCCATCATTTTCCGGCATATCATCCGGCAGGAGATCGACAAACATCGTCTCCATCTCCTCCTCAGTGAGGGGAATATTATCTTCTATCTGAACACCCAAAACGCCTTCCTCTTCGAGGAAGGCGCTTATGAGGTCTTCAGCTTCACATGTTGTATCTATTGTGAGCTTCGTCCATTTCATATATTTTATACCTACTTTTTCTTTCTTCTCTTGTGATCGCCAAATGTAAATGGTCCTGCTGAATCTGTTGCAGGTCTTGTCTCTACAAGTGTTGCCTGCTCATACTGATTTAGGATCTTCTTCTGCTCCTCTGTGAGCTTCTCCGGCACCTGTACAACAAGTGTTACATAGTGATCGCCTCGCTGAGTTGGGTTCTTGAGGTTAGGTACTCCTTTGCCCTTCAGCTTTATACGTGTATCTGTCTGTGTTCCTGGTGGTATGGTGTAATCAACCTCTCCTTCGATGGTGTTGATCTTGATAACTCCACCAAGTGCTGCCTGTGTAAATGTGATAGGCTCTGATGAATACAGATTGTACTCCTGTCTCTGGAAGTTTGGATGACGATCAACAAGTATGGTAACTGTAAGATCTCCTCTCTCACCACCGTTGATACCAGGCTCACCCTTTCCTTTGATTCGGATGTTAGTACCATTGTCTACTCCTGGTGGAATAGCTATCTGTATCTTCTTTCTGCTCTTTACATATCCTGTTCCTGCACAGTTGCTGCACTTGTATCTGATGATCTTACCAGATCCACTACAATCAGGACATGTCTGAACATTACGTACAACTCCAAAAAGTGACTGCTGTGTTGTCACTATCTGGCCCTTACCGCCGCACTTGCCGCAGACCTCCGGCTGGTGTCCCGGCTGTGAACCGGTTCCCTTACATACATCACACTCATCCTTCAGTGGGAGCTCAAGCTCCTTCTGGGTTCCGAATATAGCCTCCTCAAAGGCTACTCTGATGGTGGTCTTGATGTTTGCGCCCTTCATAGGGCCATTTGTATTTCTCTGACGGCTTGCGCCACCGAACATATCTCCGAATATATCTCCAAAGATATCTCCCATGTCTGCGAAGTCAAATCCACCAAATCCGTCGGCACCGCCGCCGTTCTGGTCGAATGCTGCATGGCCAAACTGATCATACTTTGCACGTTTCTCAGGGTCACTGAGGACTGAATAAGCTTCAGCTGCTTCTTTGAATTTCTCTGCAGCCTCTTCATCACCAGGGTTCATATCCGGGTGGTATTTTTTTGCTACCACTCGGTATGCCCTTTTGATCTCGGCTTCAGAGGCTCCCTTGGTTACACCAAGGACTTCATAATAATCGGTCTTTGTCTCTGCCATAGCCTTTACCTTTCATCCTCTATATATTAAACCTCTGTGAAATCTCCATCTACAACATCGCCATCTGAGTAATCAGGTGTGCCTGCACCTGTTCCTGCGTTTGCTCCAGGACCGTTCTGCTCATAGAGCTTTGAGAACAGGTTCTGTGCGCTCTCCATCAGCTTATCCTTTGCAGCCTTGATCTTATCTACATCTGCATCGCTCATATTCTCTGCATCTGTGCTGTCTATTGCTGCTCTTAAGGAGTCAAGATCTGCCTTTACGCCAGCCTTGTCAGAATCTGAAAGCTTATCTCCTACCTCGCCGAGTGCCTTCTCTGTCTGGAATGCAAGTGCATCTGCCTCATTTCTTGCCTCGATGCCTTCCTTACGCTTCTTATCCTGAGCCTCGTACTCTGCTGCTTCCTTAACTGCTCTATCGATATCATCATCTGAAAGTGATGTTCCTGATGTGATAGTAATGTGCTGCTCTCTTCCTGTTCCGAGATCCTTTGCTGATACATTTACGATACCATTTGCATCGATATCGAATGTAACCTCGATCTGTGGAACTCCACGTCTTGCTGGAGCGATACCATCAAGTCTGAATCTGCCAAGACTCTTGTTGTCCTTTGCGAACTGTCTCTCACCCTGTACTACGTTGATATCAACGGCATCCTGATTATCCTGTGCTGTTGAGAAGATCTGGCTCTTCTTTGTAGGGATTGTTGTATTTCTCTCGATAAGGTGAGTAGCTATACCACCCATTGTCTCGATTGAAAGTGTAAGTGGTGTAACATCCAGAAGAAGGATCTCGCCTGCACCGGCATCTCCGGCAAGCTTACCACCCTGGATACAAGCACCGATAGCAACACACTCATCAGGGTTGATTCCCTTGAATGGCTCCTTACCTGTAAGTCTCTTAACCTCTTCCTGTACTGCTATGATACGGGTTGAACCACCGACAAGAAGTACCTTGTCAAGGTCTGCTGCTGTAAGTCCTGCATCAGCAAGTGCTGTGTTAACAGGGCCCTTTGTTCTGTCTACAAGATCTGCTGTAAGCTCATCGAACTTAGCTCTTGTAAGGTTCATATCGAAATGCTTTGGTCCATCCTGGTTTGCTGTGATGAAAGGAAGGTTGATGTTGGTTGTTGTAGCTGATGACAGCTCCTTCTTTGCCTTCTCTGCTGCTTCCTTTAATCTCTGCATAGCCATCTTATCGCCTGAAAGGTCGATGCCCTCTGCCTTCTTGAATTCATCAAGCATATACTGTGTAATTGCGTTATCGAAGTCATCACCACCGAGCTTGTTATCGCCGGCTGTTGCAAGAACCTCGATGACACCCTCACCGATCTCAATGATAGATACATCGAATGTACCACCACCTAAATCGTAAACCATGATTCTCTGCTCCTGCTCGTTGTCAAGACCATATGAAAGAGCTGCTGCTGTAGGCTCGTTGATGATACGCTTTACATCAAGACCTGCGATCTTACCGGCATCCTTTGTTGCCTGTCTCTGTCCATCTGAGAAGTAAGCAGGAACTGTGATAACTGCCTCTGTAACCTTCTCTCCTAAGTATCCCTCTGCATCTGACTTCAGCTTCTGAAGGATCATTGCTGAAATCTCCTGTGGTGAATACTTCTTGCCATCTATCTCTACTCTGTAATCTGATCCCATGTGACGCTTGATAGATGAAATTGTCTTATCTGCGTTTGTAACTGCCTGACGCTTTGCAGGCTCACCTACTACTCTCTCTCCTGTCTTCAGGAAACCTACTACTGAAGGTGTTGTTCTCATACCCTCTGAGTTAGCTATAACTACAGGCTTACCACCTTCCATAACTGCTACACATGAATTTGTTGTACCTAAGTCAATACCTATAATCTTACCCATTGTCTTTTCCTCCTAGAAAAAAAATTTACAATATTAAGAAATCTCCCACTCCGTGGGTCCTTCTTATGAAGTTTAATTTGCTACCTTTACCATGCTAAATCTGAGCACCTGATCCTTGTACATGTAACCCTTCTGCATCTCTTCAACGATTACATTCTCTTCGTAGTTGTCATCCTCTACATGCATCACTGCATTGTGGAATGTAGGATCAAACTGTTCCCCGGCGCAATCCATAGGCTTTACACCTATGCTTTCCAATGACGTCATAAGCTGCTTATATATATTTGCAACTCCCGACTCGAATGGTCTGTCCTTATCCTCATCAGGAATGGCTGCCATTGCTCTCTCAAAATTGTCTACCACAGGAAGGAGCTTCTCAAGAACTCCCTTTGCACCTATGTCGTACAATTTGCCTGACTCTTTTTCATTTCTCTGGCGGATGTTCTCACACTCCGCAAGAAGTCTTGTGTACTTTGTCTCTGCATCCTTGCAGCGTTCCTTGAGCTTCTCGTTCTCCTCACGGAGAGCCTTGCCTCCACGTCTGTTCTCCTTTGCAACATGCTGTGGCTTTGCAGCCTCTGCCTGCTCCTCCGGAACGTCAACGGTCTCATCGACCTTGACTTCTGACTCAACGCCATCCTTTATCTCTGCTGAAGCATCTCCAACTATGGTCTCGGCTGCTGTCTGCTCTGTCTTAACCTTCTTGTCGGATGCAGTACTGTTATTGCTATCAGCCATTACATATCCTCCTATTCATCGTTATAATCTTATCTGTCTATCCATTGTTGTTAAATATGTCATCAAGCTCTCCGGTGAGTTCCTTGAGCATGCTCACAACTTTCTTGTAATCCATCCTCTTCGGTCCGATTATTCCTATCGTTCCTTTTGCACCCTCCGGCATCTTGTATGTTGCTGTTACAAGGGAGCAGTCCTTCAGGTTTTCATCGCTGTTCTCCTGTCCTATCAGGATCTGTATGTCGCTGTCCTGCTGGATCACATCCTCCACATGTTTTGCAAATTCTTCTTTGTCCTCTATGTCTTCCAGTGTTCCGAGCAGCTTCTCTGCGGATGACGTGTTCGCCAACTCAGGGTACTTGAGTACATTCGTTGCTCCACTGGTATAAACCTTGAGATCATCGGCCTCATGGATCGCCTCCATGATTCCCTGGAATATCGTCTCAAGGATCTCTGCATATTCACCTGCCTGAACCTTCATGGTCTGTATAAGTTCAAGATTGATATCCTGAAGTGCCGCGCCCTGAAGGAAGGTATTTAGCAGAATATTAAATTTTAAAATATCTTCATTCTTCAGGCTGTACGTCGTCTTGATCAGCTTATTCTTGACTATATTGCCATCAACCATGATGACCGCCAGCAATGTGGTCTCATCAACCTGTGACAACTGGATGAACTTTACTGTGTTGTTGTACTGTGGCATCGTAACCAGTGTTGCGTACTGAGTGTTAGTCGCAAGCACCTTTGCCACCTGCTTGAGAAGCTTCTCAAGCTTATCAACTCTCTGCAGCAGATTCTCTCTCTCTGTCTGATTCTCTGCTTTCTCTTCATTCCTGTCTGCCATGATGCTGTCAACATAAAACCTGTAACCTGCATCCGTCGGAACTCTTCCTGCCGATGCATGTGGCTGGCATATAAAACCCATGTCCTCAAGATCTGACATCTCATTTCTTATGGTAGCCGGGCTGACATTCATGTCGGCCAGCTTGGAAATGGTTCTCGATCCAACGGGCTCTCCAGTCTCCAGGTAATTCGAAACGATCGCTTTTAGAATTCTGACTTTTCTCTCGTCAAGTTCCATACTCTCATTCCTTTTTGCTTTTAGTCTTATTAGCACTCAACATATCCGAGTGCTAACCACTAAACATAATCTAACACTGCCGCCCCCTTTTGTCAACAAAATAACGAATGTTTTTGTGTTTTTTTTATGTTTTGAAGGACGGTCGTGCCAGTATTATTCTATTAAGAAGTCCGCCAGGATCGTGTTGCTTACGTCGATGCCTTTTTTTGTGAGGCGGATCAGGCCGTGGTCATCTTCGAGGTGGCCGGTGGACTTGTATTTATCTATGACGGAGCCGTATATGTCGTAGATGGAGTGTCCAAAGTAGTCGTTGAATTTTTCTGCACTCACACCGGATATCATACGCAGGCCGAGGAACATATATTCCTCCATCAGCCTGTCTGCGTCAAGTTCTTCTTCCACATTGCGCATGTGTTCTATTATATCTCTTGCCTTACCCGAATTTGCGACGTGATCTCCGAATGTCATGAGCTCCCTGTGTCTTGCCATGCCGTCTATGTAGTCTTCCAGACTGGATGTGTTGGTGTAGCGTCTGCCGTACAGGAAGGACGCTGCTCCGATTCCGATTCCTATGTATTCCCCGAGGGTCCAGTAGACTATGTTATGTCTGCACTCGTAGCCAGCTTTGGCGTAATTGGATATCTCGTATCTGTGGTAGCCGCCGGTGCCTAAGAGCTTATTTGTTATGTCGTACATCTGCCTGTCCACGTCCTCATCCGGGATCTGTGACAGCAGGTTCTCATCTGCTGCCAGAGGAGTTCCGTCCTCCACTATGAGGCTGTAGGACGATATGTGCTCCGGCTTACACCTTAATACCTTGTCAAGGGTGTCCAGATATGACCTCATGGTCTGTCCCGGTATGTCTGACATCAGGTCTATATTTATATTGCGAAATCCGGCCTCCCTAGCCATGTCAAATGCGGCGAGGAACTGGTCATAATTGTGTATCCTGCCCAGAGCTTCCAGCTCATTTTTCTGTGCGGACTGAAGGCCTATGCTCATCCTGTTTATGCCATTTACTATATACTCTGCTGCCTTACGGCTGGTCAGGGTGCCCGGATTTACCTCTATGCTTATCTCCGCATCCTCTGCGACATCGAACAGCTTCCTCACCGTCGTCATTACAAGTGTGATCTCGTCCGGCTCCAGTATGGATGGGGTTCCGCCTCCTATGTATATTGTCCTGACCTTGTGTGTCTCCGCCAGATACGAGTAGCTTTTCAGCTCCTCGCACAGGGCTTCGATGTATTTCTCACGGTACACTCCATATCCCGACATGCAGGCTGCCCCCACCGGAAATGACAGGAAGTCGCAGTATGCACATTTCTTCACACAGAATGGGATATGTATGTATATGCTGAGCGGCTTCTTCTCATATGACTCTAAAACTTCGTCATTATTTGCATCGCCGAAATCCCGATCTGAATTTTCGGTATTTATTATATCTATCATTAGTATCCTTCCTTTTTATTTTAAATATCGTCACCGCATGAAAAAAGCCGCTACTAAGAATGCTCCTGTCAGAATGCTCTCATTAACGGCTTTTCTACGATTCTATTATTTCTTATTTAATATAACCGTGTCACTGTGTTCCCGGTCTTTTCTATTCCTCATCAAGCTTCAAGACAGACATAAATGCCTTCTGTGGTATCTCCACATTGCCCACCTGTCTCATTCGCTTCTTTCCTTCCTTCTGCTTTTCAAGGAGCTTTCTCTTTCTGGATATATCTCCGCCGTAGCACTTGGCAAGGACATCCTTTCTCATGGCCTTGACTGTCTCGCGGGCTATTACCTTGCCGCCTATGGCCGCCTGGATCGGGATCTCGAACAGATGTCTCGGGATCTCGTCCTTGAGCTTCTCGCACATCTTTCTGCCCCTTTCATACGCTGTATCCTTGTGTATGATAAATGAGAGTGCATCGACCTCTTCCTTATTGATAAGGATGTCCAGCTTCACAAGCTCTGAGCGGACATAGCCCTTCATCTCATAGTCAAATGAAGCATAGCCCCTTGAACGCGACTTAAGTGCATCAAAGAAATCGTATATGATCTCGTTCAGTGGGAGGTCGTACTTGAGAAGCGCTCTTGTCTCCTCCATGTACTCCATGCTCTTGTACACGCCTCGTCTCTCCTGGCAGAGCTGCATGATGGCACCCACATACTCTGTTGTGACCATGATCTCCGCATCGACAAATGGCTCCTCCATGTACTCTATGGTGGATGGATCCGGCAGATTCGACGGATTGGTGAGCTCTATCACATTTCCATCTGTGGTATGTACCTTATATACAACGCCTGGCGCTGTGGTTACCAGATCAAGATTGAACTCCCTCTCCAGTCGCTCCTGAACTATCTCAAGGTGAAGCAGTCCAAGGAAACCACATCGGAAACCAAAGCCCAGTGCTATGGATGTCTCCGGCTCAAAGCTGAGCGCCGCATCATTTAACTGAAGTTTCTCAAGGGCATCCCTGAGATCCGGATACTTTGCTCCATCCGCAGGATAGAGTCCGCAGTATACCATAGGCTGTGCCTTCTTGTATCCAGGAAGTGCCTCGTCACATGGCCTGTCCGCCTGTGTGACTGTATCTCCAACTGTGGTATCCTGTACATTCTTAAGGCTGGCTGTTATGTAACCAACCATACCGGCTGACAGCTCATCACATGGTACAAATCTTCCCGCTCCGAATATTCCGACCTCAACCACCTCAGCCTCAGCTCCGGTGGCCATCATCCTTATGGTGGTTCCCTTCTTCACGCAGCCGTCAAATAATCGGCAGAATATGATAACTCCCTTGTAGGAGTCATACAGACTGTCGAATATAAGTGCCTTGAGTGGAGCCTCAGGGTCACCATGCGGTGCCGGCACCTTCTTCACGATCTGTTCAAGCACTTCTTCTATATTAATCCCATTCTTTGCCGATATCCTTGGGGCATCCTGTGCCTCTATTCCAATTACATCCTCGATCTCGTTCACGACCCTCTCCGGATCTGCTGACGGGAGGTCTATCTTGTTGATGACTGGCATGACATCAAGGTCATGATCCAGCGCCAGGTATACATTCGCCAGGGTCTGCGCCTCTATGCCCTGTGCGGCATCAACCACAAGTATGGCTCCCTCACAGGCTGCCAGACTTCGAGATACCTCATAATTGAAATCCACATGTCCCGGAGTGTCTATGAGATTGAATATGTACTCCTGTCCATCATTGGCATTGTACACGATCCTGACACACTGTGCCTTGATGGTGATTCCACGCTCCCTCTCAAGATCCATATTGTCAAGAACCTGATTCTGCATCTCCCTGCTGGTCAGAGTTCCGGTCTTCTCTATGATCCTGTCGGCAAGTGTTGATTTACCGTGATCTATATGCGCTATTATACAGAAATTTCTTATCTTTGACTGGTCTAAATGCTCCATGTTTTCACATCCTTATCTATGTCCCGCGCCTTGTATGTGCAGGCTCTTTTATTCTTATACTTGTCTTACTCGCATTTGACGTTAATATAACATGTATGAGCATATAACTGCAAGTGCCAATATACCACTTAATCCTCACTTCAGAAGCACCTTTGCAAGCATTGCGGCAAATGGTTCGATGGCGTTGTATTCCTCCTCCACCGTGTTAGTCTGTGCGCCTATCTCTGCCAGCATGGCGTGCGGCATGAGATCCATGTTGTACCGGCTCGTACTTATGTATATCTTGCGCATCATGTCGCCGTAATTTGCCCTGCCCGCCAGATAGGTCTGAAGTGCAAATGCCATGTTGTCGACCTTGTTGTCATTGCTCCAATAGTCCACATCGTTGCCATCCTCGTCACGGCACATACCATTTAACAGCATGATCTGTGCTGTGGGCTTTCCATCCACATCTGTAACCAGATGTGTGTCATCCGGCACACCATCCCTGTGGAGATCTATGATGACCTCTATCTCAGGATTGTCCTTAAGTATCTGTGACACACCTTCCCTCGAATAATCATAGGAAGCGTTCCTGTCAAGAACCCCTGTCATCATGTCATATGCCGTGGTGTCGTGGTACACCGGTATGCCATATGTATCCGTGAGTATCTCCGCCAGGCGGTTGCCAAGTCCTATCACCGTGTCGTCAACCTCGCCCGGTCTTGAGTCCGCAAATGCCTCAGAGCCGTGGGTGTGATATATCAGAACCTTGTATCCGCCCGTGTCCATATCCAGCGACAGATCTTTGCCGAGCAGATTTTCCGCATCCAGCTCGTCTTTTTTTACGCACTTAGGGTATGTGGCGTTATAACAATATGAAAGGAGTGTATCTGCGTCCATACCTATATAAGAGCTCATTATATCCGCCATGGCCGACACAGTCCTGGCATCAGCGGATCTCTGCGCAGCTTCTGTGGTCTCAGTGCTGGCAGGCGCAGAAGTCTCTGAAGTCTCCGCCTGCGATGATGCCTCACCTTCGGAATCCGCATCCTCCGTCTGGTATGTCCTGCCCTCCTCGCACACCTCCCTGACCTGAGATTCCCAGTAATCCATGTAACAGTACACATCCGGCTCAGCCGCACCGGGGCTGTATATACTCTCGCCTGTTTCACCCGAAGAACTGCCATATATCCCGCTATACACCAGCTTCCACACATCATCAGTTATCCCGGTCTTTATCAATATCCCCGCGCACACCAGAATCACCCACGCAAGTATATACACAGTCTTCGTATGAAGCTTTCTGTCCGACATACATTTCCACCCCTTTTGAATATGCTATGGCCTCTGTTATCCATTATTCAAATATATGAGTGTACGTGCCAAATGATTCCCTGTATTTTTCTCTACATCGCTATGGCATTTATCGCCTCAGATATCGTAAAGCTGATGCGGCGCACTAGCTCGTCTATATTTTTCGGGGTCACGAACATATCCGCCATATCCTCGTCCAGAAGATTGCACGCTATCTGGTATCTCTGCTTCTCCGTGAACTCCCTCATGATCCTGCGCCCGTAGGTCTCGTTAAATGCATCAGCCACCTCATCCAGCGAATCGTCTATGATGGATGGAACGGAGATGACTGTCGGAACACCGACTGCGATCACGCGTCTGCCAAGGTTGTCTGAGCTCAGTGTCTTTCTGTTGTTGCCGACACCGGAGCCGGGGCTTATACCTGTATCCGTGAGCTGGATGGTGCATCCGAGTCTCTTGCTGCTTCTGGCCGCCAGGGCGTCTATTGCAACCACGATCTCCACGTCTATCTCATCGCATATTCCCCTGACTATATCCACAGTCTCTATTCCGGTCTGTGCCATGACTCCCGGACATATGGCACTCATGACCAGATCTGGCTTTCCCGGAGTGTCCAGGTGCCTTGTCACATACAGATTGTCTATGACCAGCGGGCCTATGGAATCCGGGGTGACCTGCCTGTTGCCAAGTCCGACCACCAGTATATTTCCCGCATGCCCCATGAGCTCCCTGAGTCTGCCCTCAAGCTCCGCCCTCAGAGGTTCATGTATGGACTCCTCATATTCCTTAAGCTTGGAACACTCTATCGTTATATATTGTCCCTTTGCCTTTCCCAGATTTTTCTCCCCTATCTCATCCAGCACCGTTATGGTGGTGGTCTTGATGCTCCTGTCCTCATTCACCACCGTCTTCACCTTGACCCCAGGCATATTTCTCCTGTCGGCTACATTTTCTCTGAGCTCTATCGCAAGATCCGTACGTATCTCCCTGTTCATATGCGTCCTCCTTACATAACCCATTACATGTATAATAAAATACCCCGGCGGATGCATTTTTATGTATCCGCCGGGGCATTCCACGGTAAATCTTACATTACCTTGCCAAGTATTCTGTTGATCACTTCAGGATATCCGCACACCCTGAGGACAGGTGGCTCCCACTCCAGGGATGCCGTCTGATAAAAGCATGTCGACACACCGACTTCTATTCCGCCCTCCATCTCTGATGATCTTACGATCCTTCCAAATTTCTTCTTGTCCTTAACAAGTCCCCAGGCGGCTTTGTTGATGGTAAATTCCACCACCGGGTAGCCTCCCACATATCCTGTCACCTTTGCGTCGTCCACATATGACAGCTCGTCCTTCCAGTATTCAACCGCTTCGTCTATTGATGCAAACATATATCTTCTCCTGTTTATTCTGCACTTTTTTATATTTATTATGCTTTTGAATCATACCGTTGTCAATTTACTCTTTCTGATTTTTTCGTTCACGTTTATTAATTTTTGTTTTGTTGCAATATTTTTTTCTTTATTATTATACTGTTATTTGATATACTAATTTGAAGTGTATATTAACGGCAGTAGTCTGCCCTTATTTAGAATTTACTTTTACAATTAAATAGCGGGGATCTATCCCCCAGGTTTTAAGGAGGTCTTTTTATGGATTTTACTAAGAAGGGAGCGGTGAAGGCTCAGAAGGAGCTGGTATCCAAGCTTCCAAGAAACCGGCGTAAGCTTAACATTTCTGTGTTTAAGATTATACTGGTGCTGGTGCTCGCCATTGTGATAGTCGGTGTCGGAGCCGGATTTGGAGCCCTCAAGGGTATTCTGGATGATACGCCGAACATCAACGCTGACGCTCTCATACCTAAGGGATACAAGACAACTCTTGTATACCAGAATGGAAAGGAGATCACGACACTTGCCAATTCCAACTCCAACCGAGAGTATGTGTATTACGACTCTATTCCTGAGGATCTTGTGAATGCATTTGTCGCTATAGAGGACAGACGTTTCTGGGAGCACAACGGAATCGATGTACAGGGTATCGCCAGAGCATTTATAAAGGGTCTCAAAAGCGGAGACTTCGATGAGGGTGCTTCCACTCTTACACAGCAGCTTATCAAGAACAACGTGTTCAACGTCGGACTGAATGAGTCAACTTTCCTGGATAAGCTTGAGCGTAAGGTTCAGGAGCAGTACCTGGCTGTGGATATGGAGAAGAAGATCGACAAGAAGTCGATAGTCGAGTATTATCTGAACACCATATATCTCGGAGAAGGCTGCTACGGTGTTGAGACCGCTGCCAAGACTTACTTCGGCAAGGGGCTCAGCCAGTTATCGGTATCTGAGTGTGCCGTGCTCGCAGCAATTCCGCAGAACCCTACCAAATACGATCCTCTCCTGTCGCCTGACGACAACAAGACCAGAAGGACCCAGGTTCTTAAATACATGCTGGATCTTGAGTATATAACACAGGCGCAGTATGACGAGGCTATAAACGATAACGTTTACAAGCGTATCGCTTCCGTATCTAAGAAGGAAGAAAAGCAGCAGAAGACAGAGGTCAACTCCTACTACACTGACGAGGTCATCAAGCAGCTTCAGAATGATCTGGTTGCCAAGGGCTACTCAGAGGACGAGGCAGAGTCACTGATCTGGTCAGGCGGACTCAAGGTCATCGTGTGTCAGGATCCTGAGATCCAGGAGATCGCTGACTCAGTTGTAAATGATACATCCTACTGGCCTGAGCCTGTATATCAGCTCAACTACGCTCTCACTCTTGCTGACAAGGAGACAAAGGTCCAGACAAACTACAGTGTAGAGAATCTCGAGAGCTGGTTTGCTGAACAGCAGGGCTACGATTATAGTGCAAGATATTACAGTGAGGATGAAGCCCGTGCAGCGGCTGACGAGTTCAGGGATGCCATGGTTGCCGAGACCGGCGACGAAGTCTTCATGGAGACATTCAAGCTTGTCATACAGCCACAGGTATCATTCACTCTCATGGACCAGAACACCGGTCAGGTCAAGGCACTTGTCGGAGGCCGTGGAGAGAAAACTGAGAACAGATCATTCAACCGTGCAACTGAGGCTACCAGACAGCCTGGTTCTTGCTTCAAGATAGTTGCCACATACCTTCCTGCACTGGACGCGTGCAACATGTCTCTTGCCACCGTATACGATGATGCACCTTACTACTATGAGAATGGTAATCAGGTATTTAACTGGTACGGCGGATACTGGGGACCTAAAACTATAAGATATGCTATCATGGAGTCTATGAATATCATAGCTGTAAAGTGTATCACAGACGTAACTCCACAGCTCGCATATGACTATCTGCTGAAGCTTGGATTTACAACTCTTGTTGAGAGAAAGACAGACAGCGATGGTCTCATCCTGTCAGATATCAACCAGTCACTTGCACTTGGTGGTCTGACAAATGGTATTACCAACCTAGAGATCACAGCTGCATATGCAACCATCGCCAACGGTGGTAATTATATAAAGCCTGTGTTCTACTCAGAGGTTTACGACCATGAAGGCAATCTTCTGATAGACAACAGGGAGCCTGAGAAGACACGTGTCATATCAGAGCAGACAGCATGGCTTCTCACAAGTGCCATGCACGACGTTGTAACAGGAGGTACCGGTTCAGGTGCCAACTCTTACACAGGTATGTATACAGCAGGTAAGACAGGTACCACATCAGGAGACTTTGATAACTGGTTCTGTGGTTATAACCCATACTACACAGCTTCTATATGGCTTGGAAATGATGAGAACATCACATACAGCCCTGGTTCTATCAAGTGCTATATGTGGAGAGATATCATGGATCAGGTCATTGAGAAGAAGGGACTTGATACATCGGCTACATTTGAGATGCCGGACGGAATCGTACAGGCCACTGTATGTTCGGATACAGGACTTCTTCCATCGAATGGATGTCCTACCGTAACAGATTACTTTGACGCATCCAAGATTCCTACAAAGTACTGTCCAGGTGTCAAGAAGGTTGTCGTATGTAACGAATCACACATGCTTGCCAACAAGGAATGTCCTGAGACTACAACCTTCATCTACAAGCTGAATGATGATGGTGAATATGTTCTTGAGGGTTACACATGGGATGAATCACTCCTCAAGGAGCACTGTAACATCCACGGCAAGAAGAAGGATACAAAGAAAACTACCAAGGCAACAACGACAACCGAGGATACATCGGAGGATACAACGGATGATACAACAACGGAGGAGCCTACAACGACTGAGGAACCTACAACCGAGGAACCTACGTCAGAGGAACCTACCTCTTCAACAGAGATAACCACAACCGAGGAACCAAGCTCGGATGATTCAACCGATACAACTCAATGACGGAAAGCCCCATCATACAATTCAATGTATGGTGGGGCTTTTTATATCTGCCTGTCTTCTATTTCTATTTTGTCATCTTCGGCTTGAATATCAGCGATGCCATATATCCGAATATCAGTGCAGCCGAACTTCCAACCGCAGCCATCTGGAAACCTCCGCGGAACAGTCCGATAAATCCATCCTTATCAACCGCCTCGGTTATACCCTTCCACAGATTATATCCAAATCCTGTGAGCGGCACCGACGCTCCGCACTGTGCAAATTCCAGAAGCGGCTTGTATATTCCAAGAGCTCCAAGCACAACTCCCGTACAGACGAGTATGACCATTATCCTTCCCGGAAGGAGCTTGGTCTTATCCATCAATATCTGGGCAAGGACACATATTATTCCGCCAACCACAAACGCTTTTACATAATCCATTTACATCTACTCTCCTTTCTTTTCGTGATGCTCTATCATGACCGCATGGGCTATCCCCGGTATGGTCTGCCCCTCGTTATAGCTCACGGTGGAAAGCAGTGCTCCAGTCGGAACAAACAACACTCTCTTCCACTCCCCGGAGCTCAACTTCTTCAATATATATCCGGCGAGGACGGTCGCCGAGCAGCCACAGCCCGATCCGCCAGAGTGGGTATCCTGTTCCTCGTTTTCAAATATCTCTATACCGCAGTCCATATGATTTGCCGATATATCCACATTGTTCATGCTCAGAAGATCCTCAAGTATCGTCTTGCCGACCTTGCCGAGATCACCGGTTATTATCCTGTCGTAGTATGTGGGCTTTATTCCAAAGTCCTGAAGATTCTGATATATAACGGCAGCCGCCGCTGGTGCCATGCACGCTCCCATGTTGAGGGAATCCTTCACACCATAGTCCACTATCTGCCCTGTGGTTACGCCCTGGATACACACATCTGACTCTCTGTCTGACACCACAAAGGCACCACTTCCCGTGACCGTCCAGGTAGCTGACAGGGGACGCTGATTTCCATATTCCAAGGGAAAACGGAACTGCTTCTCCGCACTTCCATAGTGGCTTGACGCCTCCGCAATGACGTTGTCCGCATACCCCGCCGCCACAGTCATGGACGCAAGCGACAGTGCCTCCCCGCACGTCGAGCACGCACCATACAGACCGAACACCGGTATCTCCATATCCTTGATTCCAAATGTCGACGCTATGAGCTGTCCCAGCAGATCCCCGGCAAATATATACCTTATATCCTGCTTGACTATTCCCGCCTTCTGTATGGCAAGGGTCACCGCCTGACGCACCATCTCGCTCTCGCCTTCCTCCCAGGAATCTTTGCCAAATGTTGCATCCTCGCTCACTCTGTCAAAATATCTCGCCATGGGGCCATCTATCTCCTTCGGCCCCGCCACCGCTGCTGCCCCCAGTATATATGGGGGATTGCCAAATTTTATGCTCTGTTTTCCTTTTTTCTCATTCATATCATGCAACTCCCTTATATGGATAAATGTAACTGTTACTATAATTCCCTTATGCACTGCAGATTATAATGGTAGTTTTTGTTAATCTCAGCACTGGACAAATTCATTTATTTGCTTTAACATTACTAAAGTTGCTTTACAAAGAAAAAGGAATGGAGAATCGCCGTGGAATTTACAAAGGAATACTGGGTAAACTGTTTTAGCAGATGTGTCAGATATGCTACGACTTTTTTCAAATGGATAGTTTTTTCACTGATAATGGGAACGATATGCGGGCTTGTCGGAACAGCTTTTCATATATGCGTAGAGTACGCCACCGGCTTCCGTGAGAACAATCATATGATAATATATTTTCTGCCGCTTGCGGGAATCGTGATCGTATTTATATACAGGATCTGTGGAATAAGACATTCCAAGGGAACCAATCTTGTCATCGGTTCCATAAGAAGTGTGGAGGACGAGATTCCTTCCCGTATGGCTCCGCTGATCTTCATATCGACGGTCATTACACACCTCTTTGGAGGTTCATCCGGCCGGGAGGGTGCCGCCCTTCAGATAGGTGGAAGCATCGGTGTCTCTATAGGCAAGCTGTTCAAGCTGGATGACAGCGACAAGCACATACTCACACTGTGCGGTATGAGCGCTGTCTTTTCGGCACTGTTTGGAACGCCAATAACGGCTGCACTTTTCAGTATGGAGGTCATAAGTATCGGCATCCTCTACTACTGCGCATTTGTGCCTTGTCTGTTCTCGTCAGTCATCGCATACGCAATAACGAAAAAGCTTCACGTTGTACACGACCACTACAATATAGCCGGCATGCCGACATCCATGGATGTGCCTTTGGTGATCAAGGTCATCGGTCTGGCTATCCTGTGCGCAGTGCTCAGCAGTCTGTTCTGTATATTCATGAACGTTGTGCACAAGCTTTTCCGCAAATATTTCAAGAACCAGTATGTGCGCGTATTCGCAGGAGGCGTGATGCTCGTCCTGCTCAACATAATACTCAACACCACCGACTACAACGGAACCGGTATGAACATCATCGCCCAGGCGCTCAACGGAGAGGCAAAACCAACGGCTTTCCTTCTCAAGGCGCTGTTCACCGCCATAACAATAGGCTGTGGATTCCGAGGCGGTGAGATCGTTCCATCGTTCTTCGTCGGTGCCACATTTGGATGCGTCATGGGTGGACTCATGGGACTCGACCCGGGCTTTGCCGCTGCCCTCGGAATGGTGTGCTTCTTCTGTGGCGTGGTAAACTGTCCTCTTACATCTCTGTTCCTGAGCATAGAGCTGTTCGGAGCGCACGGAATACTTCTGTTCACCATAGGATGTGCTGTCAGCTACATGCTGTCCGGCTATTACAGCCTGTACAACGAGCAGAAGATCATCTACTCCAAGCTCCGCCCTCACTATGTCAATCTCTACACCAACCAGGAGATAAAGACCAAGGAACCGGGATTCCTGGAAGGCCTTATAAGGATCAGGGAGGACGACTCAGACGACATTGAGGAGTAGCCGGCAGCTACTCTTCCTGAGTATCTGACTCAGACTCAGTCGTCTTCTTATCTGTGTCTGAGCTGTCACTCTTATCTTTGTTCTGATCCTTATCTTTGTCTTTATCCTTGTCCTTTGGAAGCTTTCCTACCTTGTACACCTCGTCACGCTTAGAGTACACGCTTATCGCCTCAGGATTGTCCGATATGACATTTCCATCGCCGTCATACACTCTTCTGTAGGACTGCACTGTAAGGCCCTCTATTCCCACTGTGTCAAGCACCTGCTCATCCTTGCCAAGACTCTTGTCCAGCTCATACTTGGTCTCATATGGCTCTGTCTCAACGGTCTCCGTGTAGAGTTCCACGCTGAACGGCTCCGTGATGGTGCCCCATATCGTACATGATGTGGAATATCCATCGTAGCTTGTGCTTATCTTTATCGGGTAATCCGTGTCATTTGTAAATACAAAGTCACATCCGCCCCACGCCACAGTGGCGTCAAGTCCCGCAGGAACATACGATGAAGGGTATGGATGACAATGTCTCTCATCTATCTCGAGATTCGCATACAGGCACGCCATGTACATGGTGGATGACACCTGACATATTCCACCGCCCATGTCCATGACTGACTGTCCGTCAGCATATGATGGGCCCGGAAGGAAGCCTCTCTCCTCGGTGAGCTCTCCGACTCCGAGGTTATATGAAAATGACTCTCCCGGCATGAGTATGGTTCCATCGCAATACTGCGCCGCCAGCTTGACATTTGTCTTTCTGTTCTCTGAACCCTCAACCTCTGTGCTGTATGAACTCATCTCGTCTCTGAACAGCAGCTTCCTGTATTCTTCCGTACTCATATCCGCCGGGGTGTATGTGAGCGGGATGCTCACATCCGTTCCCTTCTTGGCAGATTCAAGGCTCTTCTTTGCCGCCTCCAGATCAAAGTCCACACCGTCCTTGGCCTCAACTACCTCGTAGTTCTTGTCCGGGTCAAGCGTTGGATTCTGCGGCTCACAATGTACCTTTTTGTATACCTCGTCCAGATCCACGTCAGCAGACACGACAGGACATTCCACCACAGTGCCATAGTCTCCTTTTGCTATCTGCTTCTTTATGCGGGTTACCAGCTTGTCTGTGTCTATCCTGTAGCTGCCCTTTCCCTTTGTCACAATGAGGTTCTTGTCCTCTATCCTGTATCCATCCTCTATATCCAGATCGACCTTCATCATATCACTGCTCTCGATGGCGGTCGTTATGATGCCGCTGTCGCCTATATATGGATAAATATCATAGCTGCTTCCAAGTGTCCATGATTCCAGAAGCCCATAGCCTCTTCTCCAGAAGCTGTGTGAGTCATCCTGTATCTTCTGCACAGACTTCTCAGAATCCATATCCAGCGCCGCCGACACATCCAGGGTGTAAGTCTTGTCATCCAGCTTCACCTGTATGCCCACACTGCTGTAATCGCGTCTGAACTGGTCATTTATGCTCTTTGCCGCCTCCGCAGATTTCATTCCGCCAACGTCTAATCCGTTTATGGTGGTCTTTTTGTACAGCTTTCTGTTGCCCACACACGCACATATTAGCGCATAAAATATCACCATGAACACCGCCGTGAGTATCCAGCTTATCACCCTGTATCGCTGCTGTCTCTTCCTCCACTGCTCAGATGCACTCCGTCCTGAACGTCCTGAAGCTCTCTGCCTGTTCTGCACAAGTCTATTTTCAGTTGTATGTCCGTTTCTTCTTTCGTCTGCCATCTACATTCCCCTCATCCTGTAGAATAGATATTCCTTTGCAAGCTCCGAGTAGAGCTGCTGTACAGTCCACTCCCTGTTGCTCCGTGTCACTACCGACTTCAGCCTTACTGCCGGAAGCCCGGTCTTCTTATACCTTTCAAGAAATATATCAAGTTCTTTGCTGCTCACTCCGTCAAATATGAGCATATCCATACTGAGATCTTCCGTCTGTCCGGTCTCATCTCCACAGCCAGATATGTCAGCCGTGTCGCATAGACTTCCGACCTTCATACCGTAATGCTTTCTCTGAATGTCAACGCACTCCGCACCTATGTCACTGCATATATCCTGTACTGCACTCTTCTGCTCAGGTGCCAGATTGACTGTCATAAGCCTCTTCATATCAGCATTTCTCCTGTCTTTCTTCTTTTGTCCAAATCTATACCCATTATGTTATTTTTTCAAATATTGTCAACCGATGTGGGGAAAATATGTTGATTTTTAATTTAATAAACCCCATTTCACCATATTGAGACTATCCAATATATAACACCGAGCAGCCAGCTTGTAAATATACCGTACAGTATAACAGGCCCCGCTATGGTGAACGCTTTCACGCCCTTTCCGAACACCTCACCCTCAGTCTGGAATTCCACTATGGGCGCACACACACCATTTGCAAATCCTGTGATCGGCACAAGTGCTCCGGCACCGCCGTACTTTGCTATCTTCTTGTAGAGATTCAGACTTGTGAGGATGACACTTACGAGAACGAGTATCAGCGATACATACGCATACGCCTCGTCTTCCTTCACATCGAAGTGTACCAGCAGGTCAAATATCCCCTGCCCGATCGTGCAGATCACACCGCCCACAAGAAACGCCCACAGGCAGTTTCTTGGCACACTTGATGTTGGTGTCACAAGCTCCACATATTCATTGTAATCACTCTCTGTAGGTTCAAACTTCATAACAAATACCTCCATTTCACACAAAATAATTTTGACTTTATCACATGCCCAGAACGACACTCAGCACCGAGCCCACCAGTTTTCCCGCGGCAAGGCCGTATATGACATAAGGGAGATTTCTTCTCACACTGAATCTTCTGGCCGCGATCGGTATGACATTCAACACCTCCGTAAGCGCCCCCGCCAGGCATCCCACAAATATCCCTCCGAACAGACATATGATGGTATATCCCACCCATGTCACCGGAACCGATATTTTGAATACATATATCAGATTTGCCAGTGCCGCACCATATGCCAGCAGACACTCTATGAGCAGATAATGCCTTGCCCCCTTTACCTTCTCAAGAAGCTTTGGGAATATTCCTATCATGGATATAAATGCAAAATACCCGCCCGATATGGCCACACCGCTGGCAAAGCAGGCTATGGCAAGCATAGCGTATCTAATCAGCATCTCTCTCCGCCTTCTTTCTGGAGGCATCCGTTATGACTGTCTGGTTGACCTCCTGTTCATACTGTCTCATCTGAACCTGAAGCGGTGTAGGATCATCAGAGAATTTTTTCTTTGCACCGTGATTGAAAAATACGATTATACCGATGAAGAGCCCCAGGGAATATGCTATTCCCGCCACAGGATAGGCATCCCTGCCCTGCCCCACAAATATGTTGTGCATGACGTCAAGCTGTCCAACCATATTGACATCCGAGTTGTACGACATGATGGAAAAGCCTGCTCCGAAAAATGCGATGAAGCATATCATCAGGAATTTGAAGAACTGCTTTACTTTGTCGCTGGTGTCATATGTCCTGTAATACACAACCACGTCCGTTGCCCCTATGGTCTGTGTCTGGCAGTCCGGGTAGTGCTCCTGTATCACCTGCAGAATGTACATCACCGATATGACCTGCTGCTCCTTGCTTCCGGAAAAGCTCATGAGCTCCAGCTTCTCAACACCGTATTTTATATCGGGATTCGGGCTCAGCACCGTCGCCACATCTTTTATTTTGACTTTTCGCTTCTCCGCCAGACAGCTCTCCGACAGTTTCAAATACAAAAGTTCAGCCATATACATGTCCCCTGTTCTTATATTCTAAGAATAGTCTGTCCATGTATATGGCTGATATTACTCCAATATTTTCCATCTGAGTCTTCCGAGTATCTTTTTCTCAAGCCGGCTCACCTGCACCTGGCTCATGCCAAGGATCTGCCCTGTCTGTCCCTGCGTCTTGTCCTGAAAATACCTCAACACCACAAGTTTTCTCTCATCCGGCGTGAGCGTGTCCAGAAGCTGCGATACACACAGCCTGTCCACGATGCGGTCTCCATCTTCCGTGCCGCACATCTCCGCGTGAAGATCATCTATGCATGTCACATCCGATGCCGCGTCCATCGCCATCACAAGCTCTTCAGGAGTCGCTCCTATAGCCTCACATATCTCCTCCATTCCCGGCTCAGTCCCTCTGTTTTTTTCGACCTCGTGTCTGTATCTGTCTGCCCTGTAGTATATCGTTTTAAGATTTCTGCTGACCTTCACCATTCCGTCATCCCTGAGAAAGCGTCTAATCTCCCCCTGAATGAGTGGAACCGCATACGTGGACAGTTTTACCTCATAGTCCATATCAAACCTGTCTATGGCCTTTACAAGGCCTATAAGCCCTATCTGTATAAGATCCTCAAGTTCCTGTCCTCTCCCCACATATCTTCTGGCAACGCTGACCACCAGTCCCATATTGTCCGTCACAAGTTTATCTCTGGCATCTCTGTCTCCATCTTTTGCAAGTTCAAGCAAACGATGATTATCCGCCATCAATATATCTCCTGACTTTTTCCTATTATCTTCTTCATATTTACCACGGTTCCCTCACCCACGCGGGATTCTACCTTTAGCTCATCCATGAAAGCCTCCATAAATGAAAATCCCATGCCCGATCTGCTTCCGTCCGTGACAGTGGTGTAAAGCGGCTCCATTGCCCTGTCGACATTCTCTATGCCGCAGCCGTGATCTGTGATCGTTATGTACAGGGTGCGCTCCTCTATGTATGCCTCCAGGATTATGCTTCCCTCCCCGGATCCATATCCGTGTATTATCGAATTCGTGACAGCCTCCGACACCGCCGTCTTGACATCCTCCACCTCACTGAGTGTCGGATTTGTCCTCGTCAGCATAGCCGCCACCACGACTCTCGCCACAGCCTCATTCCGGGCATCACAGCCAAATTCCATGATCAATCTGTTCTTATCCATACCATTCTCCTCGTTATCTATATTTTATCTGTCCAATCCTCAGCCTCATCCCGGACACCGCTGTCCAGCCTTGTCGCGATCCTGTATATACCGGACATGAGCAGTATCCTGTCCATTCTCGCATTTACATTTATCACCCCAACGCTTCCCCCTCTGTCGTGGAGCTGTCTGTACCTTCTCGTTATAAGTCCTATCCCCGAGCTGTCCATGAACGTTGTCCTGCCAAAATCAAATATGGCATGTCTCACCACCTCCTCGGCAAATACTCCGTCTATCCCTGCGGTCATCTTCACCGCCGCATAATCATCCACCTCTCTGGGCATATATACGATTATAGTATCCCCCATTTTCTCGTAGATATTCATCTTCAATCCCCCTGTCACAAAATAAAAGGCACAAAAGAAACGGTTAATCCTTATCCGTCTCTTTTGTGCCTTCTATAAATTATAATCTTTTTATATGTCTTTCTGTCTTTCGTTACTGTCCGTCAGTTGTATCTGTTCCATCACCTGTATACGAACTGTCGGTCGTGTCTGTTCCGTCACCTGTATACGTATTGTCGATGGTGCCTGTTCCATCATCCGTATACGTGTTGTCGGTCGTATCCGTTCCATCACCTGTATACGAGCTGTCGGTTGTATCTGTTCCGTCACCTGTGTCCGTGCTGTCGGTCGTACCTGTTTCGTCACCTGTGCTTGATCTGTCGGTTGTATCTGTTCCGTCGCCCGTGTTCGTGCTGGCTGTACTTGCAGAATTCTTCTTTTCAAGTCCCGCCTGTATGGCATCTTCATCCGCATAATCACACGCAACCGTGTAGTATACGGAGTTCGGACAGTTCTCAACAAGCTGGTTAAATACCAGTGTGGCATTGTTATCATCAGAAAGCTTCAGATAACACATCGCCTTGTAGAACAGTGCCACATCGCTGTTAGGTGTATCCTGAAGGACTCTGTTCAGATCATCTATTGCAGCCTCATATGTCATGGTCTCGTACTTATAGATCGCTGACTGTACCCTTGCCTTATTGTCATCCGACAGAACCTGTGAAGCGTAATCGCCATACTTATCTATCTGTGTCTGAAGGTTTTTCGCCTCAGTCTCAGCATTTGTGAGCTTGGTGGTCATGCTGTCCACCTGTGACTGGAGCTCCGATATGGCCACATTCTTATCCGCTATCTCCTGACTGAATGTAACCTTCAGGTCTCTCTCTGAATTGTCAGCCGCCTTATCCCTGTGCGGGATGATGAGCGTCCACATGGCCGCAAGTCCCAGAACAACTCCCGCTATGATATAAGCGATGGAATATTTGTAGAAATTGATGTCCTTGTATCTTCCAACCGGAATCGGATCCCCATCAAAATCCACCTCGCTGTTGCCGGCTATGAGCTTCTTCTGGTCATCCACGAACAGAGAATCCACATCGTAGTCCTCCTGCGGATAATCCCTGAAGTTCATGATCTCCTCATCAGTGTGGCCCATCTCATTAAAATATCTGACCGCCACTGGATTTGTCCTGTCTATCTTGATGACACGCTTGAGTGCCTTGCGAGCCTTGTCATATCTTCCCTCGTCGATGAACAGAAGTGCAAGGAGCAGGTATCCCTGTATAAATCTGCTGTTGTCGGAAAGTACCTTTCTGAGCTGTATAAAGGCAAGATCCTTGCTGCCCTGCTTCGCATATACCAGCGCCTGATTATACTTTCTGGTTACATTGTTCACCGCCTCCAGCCTGTGTGGGTTGGATTTTATCTCCTTGATGTATCTCTTGGCGACATTCTTGCCGTCAAAATAATTCACACTCACTACCCAGTGGCTGAGCGCCTGAACTATCTCTCCGGTCTCATAGTACACCAGTCCAAGAAGGTTCCGGGCATCTATATTCATCTTGTCATACTTCAGAGACAGCTTGAGCGCCTCCTCCGCACCTGACATATCCCTGACCCTCGCCTTATCTAGCCCTATGTTGTAATAGTACTTTGACGAGTTGAGAGCCTTGTTCACGTAATCTATCTTCAGTCCGCACCTGGTACAGTAGCCTGTGACGGCTATCGCTCCACCGCAGTGCTTACAATTCAGTACATCTGCCATATCTTAATCTCCCGACCAATCTGTGTTCTTTACTTCTCTGCTTCCTTTGCAACCCTCATCATCTCCTGCATGACATCCATGATGTCCTTGAGATCATTGTTGTATATTGCATCTTCTGCCTGGTCAAGTTCAAGTGCCGGCTTAAACCTCTTTATCTCTTCATCAAAATTGATCATGTCTGTTCCTCCATCTCTTGACACCGCCCACCAGATACAGGGAACCAACGCAGTATATGTTGGTATTCTCTCTGTCTCCTCTGAGCTCCACTGCCATATCCATGGCATCGTCAATCTCATCGCTGACCATGACCGGAGTATCCGTACACGCCGAGAATATCTCCGCCAGCTTTGCGGAATCCGCCTTTCTGCTGCTGTCAACGCTTGTGACTATTATCCTGCCAAACGTAATATTTCCGGCAAGCAAATGTATCATGGAGTCATACTCCTTATCCTTCACCGCCGCAAATACCAGTATCTTGTCATATTTCCCATGAAGCCTGTTCATGGTCTCTATATATGCATTTACAGCCTCCACATTGTGGGCACCATCCACATATATATGGGGAGCTATCTCCTCCATCCTGCCCTCCCAGTAGAACTGCAGGAGTGCATTCCTCACGGTCTTCTCTATATCCTGTTCCGGTACATTCCGCCTCTCCATGAGCATCCTGAATGCTGTCACGGCAAGGCTGACATTCTCCACCTGGTACAGTGATGTCTTCTGTATCTGTAAATTGCAATAACTATAATACCGATTATGCAATGAAAAATCAATGGTTTTGTTCCCCAAATGATTTATTATATAATCTGATTTTTCGACCGGAATTATGTCCGCTCCACGCTCTTTGGCAGTATCTTCTATGACCCGCGCAGCCGCCTCATCCCGCCTGAAATATATCACCGGAACACCCGGCTTGATGATGCCTGCCTTCTCATAAGCTATCTTCTCTATCGTGTCGCCAAGATACTCCATGTGATCCATTCCCACCGACGTGATGATCGTAAGCTCCGGCGTCAGGACATTTGTCGCATCCAGTCTTCCGCCCATTCCTGTCTCGTATACGGCAAAGTCACACTTCTGCTGTCTGAAATACACCGCCGCCATGGCAAACATGACCTCGAAGAACGAAGGGTGCTCCATGAACTGCCCCTTTACGGTCTCAAATGCCGACACAAAATCGTCATCGGATATATTTGTACCATTTATCTGTATTCTCTCGTTTATGGACACGAGATGGGGTGATATGAACAATCCCACTCTGTATCCCCGGGCTGCAAGCATCTGCGCCAGAGCGCGGCATGTGCTGCCCTTGCCGTTGGTTCCCGCCACATGTATCGCAGGAACAGCCTTCTCAGGGTTCCCCAAACGGCACAAAAGACTGGAAAGGTTCTCCTTGCCAATCTTCTGTGCAAAAAGCGGAATACCCAATATATAATCCACAGTCTCTCTGTAATCCGCCATTATGATTCTCCTATCCGTCCGTGCGTGCTGCTCAGACCCAATTATCTATTGTCAACTTTCTCAGGGTAGAGGTCGTGGTTTGCCAGACGGTTCCAGGCAACCTCCTCCCACTTTGTTCCCGGTCTGCCGTAGTTGCAGTACGGGTCTATGGAGATTCCTCCCCTCGGTGTGAACTTGCCCCACACCTCGATGTACTTTGGATCCATCAGTTTTATGAGGTCCTTCATGATGATGTTCATACAGTCCTCATGGAAGTCTCCGTGATTTCTGAAGCTGAACAGATACAGTTTCAGCGACTTGCTCTCCACCATCTTCTCGCCCGGCACATATGATATGTACACCGTTGCGAAGTCAGGCTGTCCGGTGATCGGACAGAGGCTTGTGAACTCAGGACAGTTGAACTTTACAAAGTAGTCGTTGTCCGGATGCTTGTTGTCAAATGTCTGGAGCATCTCAGGTGCATAGTCCATGCTGTACTTTACGTCTTTATTTCCAAGGAGGGTCACACCCTCCATCTCTTCTTTACTTCTTCCCATTATGGTCTCCTATATTACTTTTATGATTCATGCTTATTCTGCTATATGATCACGCTGTATTACTGCTCCTGCAGTGCTTCTGTCACAGACTTGATGAGCAGCTTAACAGCCTCGTCACAGTGCTCCTTCTTAACGATAAGTGGAGGTGCGATCCTTATGATGCTGTCTCTTACCGCTGTTATGAGGAGCTTGTTCTCAAACGCTCTGTGCTTTACTTCAAATGCGATAGGCTTGTTGAACTCAACGCCTATAAGAAGACCACGTCCTCTGATCTCCTTGACACAAGGAAGTGCCTTGAGTTCCTCCATGAAGTATGCTCCTACTTCCTTTGCATTCTCGTAGAGCTTGTTATCCAGTATCTCATCTATCTCTGCAAGCGCCGCTGCACAGCACACAGGGTTGGCTGCGTATGTTGAACCGTGGGCACCAGGTGTAAATGCTGCTGCTATCTTGGTGCTTGTACACATCGCGCCTATAGGCATACCGCCCCCGATGGCCTTTGCCATGGATACCATGTCAGGCTTTACGCCATATGTCATATATGCCATGATGTCTCCGGTTCTTCCCCATCCGGTCTGAACCTCGTCGAACATGAGGAGCATGTTCTTCTCATCACAGAACTCACGAAGTCCTTTAAGGAACTCAGGGTCTGCAGGGTATACACCACCCTCGCCCTGTACAGGCTCTACCATGATTCCTATGGTGTTCTCATCGCATTTGCTCTTGAAGTCCTCAAGGTTGTTATACTCTGCATATGTGAATCCCGGAAGGAGTGGTGCAAATCCCTTGTGGCAGGCCGAATCAGGCTGGCCTGTTGCCGACAGTGCACCGTATGTTCTTCCGTGGAAGCTGTTCTTCGCTGTCACGATCTTATATCTGTCCGGTCCGTAATTGTCCACGCCGTACTTTCTAGCCATCTTGATCATGGCTTCATTTGCCTCTGTTCCTGAGTTCTGGAACACGATCTTCTCCATGCCTATGGTGTCGCACACCTTCTTTGCAAGGAGGATCATTGGAAGTGTATATGCATAGTTTGATGCATGTATTACATTTGCCGCCTGGTCAGCTATGGCCTTTGCAACCTTCTTGTTGGCATTTCCCGCGCTGCTTACCGCTATTCCTGCGAAGAAGTCGAGGTATCTGTCGCCGTTCTCAGCGTACACATACATGCCATCGCCCTTCTCCTCTATGAATTCCCATCTTCTGGACTGCTCTGCCAGATATGTATCTACTATCTCTAAAAGTTCTTCTCTTGTATAACCTGATTCACTAACCTTCATCTTTCTCTCCTTTTGTATACTCTCCGGTATATCTGCAAATATCCGCCCATATTATAACAGGCATTCCGCATACATTATATACACAAAGCCCGCCACTGGCAAGCGTTCGTGAAATATAACAGATAAATGCTTTAACCACCGTTAAAAAGGACTGTACCGTGAGGTATACCTCAAAGCACAGCCCTTTTATATTTATGCATTTCTCTGTATTATCTTGCAAACTGGGAATTGTACAGATTCGTGTAGAAGCCGCCCTTTGCAAGCAGTGTCTCGTGATTTCCCTGTTCGATGATGTGTCCGTCCTTCATGACGAGGATGACATCCGACTCCTTGATGGTTGACAGTCTGTGTGCAACCACGAAGCTTGTTCTGCCCTTCATCATCTTGGCAAACGCCCTCTGTATCCTTATCTCAGTTCTTGTATCTATGGATGATGTTGCCTCATCCAGTATGAGCATAGGTGGAAGATCAAGCATAACCCTTGTGATACATAGGAGCTGCTTCTGTCCCTGTGACAGATTGCCTCCGTCCTCTGTTATATATGTGTTATAGCCATCAGGAAGTCTCTTGATAAAGCTGTGTGCATGTGACTGCTTTGCAGCCTCGACGATCTCCTCATCCGTTGCGTCCGGTCTTCCGTATGCTATATTGTCCCTTATCGTGCCACTCTTAAGCCAGGTCTCCTGAAGTACCATTCCGTAATTGCCGCGGAGGCTCTTTCTTGTGACCTCTCTTATGTCATATCCATCCACGGATATGCTTCCGGCATCCACATCGTAGAATCTCATGAGCAGGTTGATGACTGTACTCTTACCACAGCCTGTAGGTCCCACTATTGCTATTCTCTGTCCGTTCTTCACGTTCAGATTGAGGTTCTTGATGAGCTCCACATCTTTGTTGTATGAGAAGTCAACATTCTTAAGGTCCACCTCACCGTGAACGTCTGTGAGCTCGTGTGCGCCAGCAGGCTCTGCAGCCTCTGGGTCCTCGTCTATAAGCTCAAACACTCTGGCAGCGGATGCCAGCGCGTTCTGAAGCTCTGTGACAACGCCTGATATCTCATTGAACGGCTTTGTGTACTGATTTGCATAGCTCAGGAAACTTGTGAGCTGTCCAACTGATATAAAGCCCTTTATAGCTGTTATGGCACCTATGATTCCAACGCCTGTGTACACAAGGCTGTTGACAAATCTTGTACTAGGATTTGTTATCGATGAGAAGAATGTAGCCTGAAGTCCTGCCACATTAAGTCTTCCATTGACCTCCTGGAATCTGTCGCAGGTCTCATCCTCCATGGAGAATGCTGTGACTACCTTCTGGTTCTCAACCATCTCATTTACAAGGGATGTGAGCTCACCCTTGATCTCAGCCTGCTTCCTGAACATACTGTATGTTCTCTTTGCTATGAATGACGCAACAAAGAGTGATACCGGAGTGATACATACGACCACAATGGCTATGATCCAGTTGATCGACAGCATGAAGCACAGTGTTCCTACTATAGTCATAACTCCTGTAAATAGCTGTGTAAATCCCATCAGAAGTCCGTCTGAGAACTGGTCTACGTCAGCTATGATCCTGCTGACTATGTCTCCGTGTGTATGTGAATCCACATATGAGAGCGGCAGGCTGCCAAGCTTCTCATATGCCTTTGTTCTTACATCATTAACCACCCTGTATGTGATTATGTTGTTGAGGACGTTCATGATCCACTGTGCAACAGCCGTTATAACGACCACAATCACAAGCTTTGCCAACATTCCTTTAAGTCCTGTAAAATCTACTTTTCCCGGTCCAACGACCCTGTCAACTGCATGTCCCATGATGATAGGTGCATACAGTGTGAGCACGACCGATATGGCTGCACATATGAGAGACAGAACCACGAGGAACCTGTATCTCTTGATATACTTCAGTATTCTGAGTATCGTCTTTTTATTTACTGATTTATTCCCTTTATCTTTACTCATGAGACAGTTCCTCCTCCGAAAGCTGTGACTGACATATCTCCCTGTATATCTCACAGTTAGAAAGCAGCTGCCGATGGGTTCCTATCCCGGCTATCTGACCATCATCCATGACGATGATCTTATCCGAATTCATGATGGTCGACGCTCTCTGTGACACAAGGAATACAGTCATGCCCTTTGTCTTCTCCCTGATCGCTTTTCTGAGAGCCGCATCAGTTGCAAAATCTAGCGCCGATGCGCTGTCATCCAGTATCAGTATCTCAGGCTTTCTGACGACCGCTCTGGCTATGGTAAGCCTCTGCTTCTGTCCACCCGACAGGTTCTTGCCCCCCTGGGTGATCTTGAAGTATATTCCATTCTCCTTGCCGTCTACAAACTCCTTGGCCTGGGCTATCTCAAGCGCCTCGTCTATCTCTGCTTCAGTCGCATCCTGCTTGCCCCACCTGATATTGTCTGCTATTGTTCCGGCAAACAATACAGCCTTCTGCGGTACCACTCCGACCTTATGCCTGAGCTCGTCCAGGGTGTAGTCCTTTACGTCAACTCCGTCTATGCACACGCTTCCCTGGCTGGCATCGTAAAATCTTGGGATCATGTTTACAAGAGAACTCTTTCCTGAACCCGTACCGCCTATGATTCCCACAGTCTCGCCCGGTGCCACGTCAAATGTTATATCTGACAGGGAATCTGCTCCGGCCCCAGCATATCTGAGATTTGCATCCCTGAAGCTTACCTTTACAGCATTTGCCGGTGATCCTGCTGCCTTGCCTGATCCATCCGTTATGGATGGCTGCTGATCCATGACCGCATTTATTCTCTTTGCGCAGGCAACAGCCTTGGTGATCGTCACGATAAGGTTTGCGAGCTTGATGAGCTCGACGAGTATCTGTGACATATAGTTGACAAGTGCGACGACCTTTCCCTGTGTGATGATTCCCGCATCTGTCTGTCCCGCTGCGATCCAGATTATAGCTGCGGTTGAGAGATTAATTATCACATAAGTGACAGGATTCATGAACGCTGATATACGTCCTGCAAGGAGCTGGAACTTCATCAGGTCATCCGTGGACTTGTCAAACTCCTCAAATTCCTTGTCCTGTCTGTTAAAGGCTCTGATAACTCTCGCGCCCTCAAGTCCCTCACGGGTGAGCAGTGTGACTCTGTCCAGTCTGTTCTGCACCTTCTTGAACAGAGGTATGCTGAGTGCCATAACACCGAACACAACAATTGAAAGTGCCGGTATGGTCACCACAAATGTCATGGCCGACTTCACGTCGATGGTGAATGACATGATCATGGCACCGAACACTATGAACGGCGAACGGAGGAACAGTCTGAGCACCATGTTGACTCCTGTCTGTACCTGGTTCGTGTCACTGGTCATTCTCGTGAGCAGTGTGGATGTTCCTATGCTGTCGATCTCTGTGTATGAAAGTGATGTAATATGCCTGAACAGATCATTTCGAAGTGCTGTTCCAAATCCTGTAGCAGCCTTTGCCGAAAAATACTGGGCGGTGATAGAACACACCAGACCGATAATTCCCAAAAGTATCATGACGAGACACATCTTCACAACGTAGCTTATGTCACGCCCTGCTATACCGACATCGATTACATTTGCCATGACGATCGGGATAAGCAATTCAAATGTTGCCTCCAACATCTTAAAAAGCGGGGCAAGTATGGACTCTTTCTTATAGCCCTTAAGATATCTAAGTATTCCCTTCATCTCTTCTCCTAACAATACTCATTCCGTATATAACAGACACAGATACCATCCATGTCGTCATTACTCAAATAGAACTTCCACACCATATATAAGGTGCGGAAGTTCTATTTCAAGCTATGCTGCAATGGCGCTGATTATCTGAGTAATTGTCTGTTACCAATGTTATCATATCCCTTGCAATTATATATCAGTCCTCATCGTCCTCTTCCGGAAGATTTGCATTGTGATATACTGCCTGAACGTCATCGTCCTCCTCAAGCATATCTATAATCCTTGTGAACTTCTTGACAACCTCAGGATCGTCTATATCAACATAGTTCTGAGGTATCATTGTGAGCTCAGCCTCAGCCATCTTTATGCCTTCCTTCTCAAGGCTCTCTCTTACCTGCGAGAAATCCTCAGGTGCTGTGATGATCTCGTAGCTGTCATCCTCGTCTGAGAAATCCTCAGCTCCTGCATCCAGTGCCATCATCATGAGGTCGTCTGCATCTATATCACAGTCTTCCTTTGCAATGATGATCTGTCCCTTGTGATCAAACATATATGATACACAGCCTGTTGTACCTACGTTACCGCCACCCTTTGTGAAGCAGTTACGCACATTGGCTGCTGTTCTGTTCTTATTGTCCGTAAGAGTGTCTACTATGATGGCGGTACCGTTAGGACCGTAGCCTTCATATGTATTCACTACATAGTTTACTGAGTTTGCATCTCCTGCCGCTCTCTCGATACCACGCTTGATAGTATCGTTAGGCATGTTGTTTGCCTTTGCCTTGGCGATTACATCACGAAGCTTACTGTTGTTCTCAGGATTTGCTCCGCCTTCCTTTACTGCTACCACGATCTCCTTACCAATGATTGTGAAGATCTTACCCTTTGCTGCATCGTTCTTTTCCTTCTTGTGCTTGATGTTCGCAAATTTTGAATGTCCTGACATCGTTAATTCTCCTCTTTCTCTTGATTACTAGTTACGTATATTAACACTATTGCGGTGTTTTTTCAACCTTTGTGATCTTTACCTCATCGATCATGTTGTTATTTACCGACAGGGAAGTGAATCTGTAGTTCTGATACACTATCTCTATCTCCTCATCCGCATATGGAAGTCTCCCCAGCTCATACAGCAGAAATCCGTTCAGCGTCTGGAAGTCCTCGTCCGGGAATTCTATCCCCAGAACGTCGCTCAGCTCATCCAGTTCAGCCTTACCACTGACTATGTACATATCGCCACGCTTCTTGATATCCTCGCTGGCGTCATCGTACTCGTCAAGTATGTTGCCGACTATCTCTTCCAGAATATCCTCCATGGTCACGATTCCCTCTGTCTGACCATACTCATCCACAACTATGACCATATGTATCTTTGCCGTCTGCATCCTGCGGAACAATTTTGCTATGTTGTACGTAGGATGTACAAATGTAGCCTCAACCATGATCTCAGCCAGTGATTTCGTCTTATCGCGCAGATATTCCTTCACAAAATCCTTGAAATAGATTATTCCAACTATGTTGTCAAGATCACCGTCATACACCGGATATCTTGAATAGTTATTCTCTATCATTATCTCCATTACTTCGTCCAGATCAGAGTTCTTGTCTATAGCCATGACGTTCAATCTGGCCGTCATCACATCTCTGCTCTCCTTGTCAGTGAACTCAAATATGTTTGTAATAAACTGGGCCTCAGAGTCCTCTATAAGTCCCTGCTCATTTCCCTCGTTCACCATGGATATGATCTCTTCTTCTACCTTTTCCTCTTCTGATTTTTTGTTAAAAATCTTCATATAATAGTCTGTATCACCTCATATATTATTTTATGCCAGTTCAAGACTTATCTTCAGAGCTTCATCAACGCGCCTCAGCACATCAGCGTCAACGTGACACACCTTTTCTTTCAGGCGCTGTTTGTCTATAGTCCTGAGCTGTTCCAACAATATGACGGAATCCTTCGCTATATCACAGCTTGAAGAATCAAGCATGATATGTGTTGGAAGTTTTGGCCTCTTCATCTTGCTGGTTATCGCAGCTATTATGACCGTGGAACTGTGTCTGTTCCCAGCCTCATTCTGAACTACTATAACAGGTCGTATGCCTCCCTGCTCCGATCCAACCACCGGTCTTAGATCCGCGTAATAAATATCCCCACGTCTGATCACCAATTCTGTTCACCCCACAAATACTTTCATTGAATGTGGCTATATACTTATATAGTATGTATTCCACTCTAAAAAAAGTATTGCCCATGACAGTACCGGTTATTCGTTAATCCAGAAGATAGTTTACCTGTCCAAGCTCTCTGCCGTCCCTTATGTATGTTCTCGGAACTCGTCTTGATATGTTACATACCAGCTCGTAATTAAAGCTGTTGGCAGGCGCTGCCACCTCCTCGACAGTTACCTCTCTGTCTCCATCCTGTCCGATGAGAGTTACGTCATCTCTTACTTTTACACCATCAATGTGGCTCACGTCAACCATGAACTGATCCATGCACACCCTTCCGATGATCGGAGCATACTCTCCATGGATGATAACTCGGCCTATATTGGACTGTGCTCTTGGGTATCCATCGGCATATCCTGCCGACACCGTCGCAACCTTTATATCATGATCCGCTATATAGGACCATCCATATCCTATACCTGTTCCGGCTTTTACGTCCTTCACAAATATAACCTTGGACATAAGTCTCATAGCAGGTTTCAAAGCCGCTATATTCTTATCTACCTCATCTGATGGATAAAGTCCGTATGTGACTATTCCCGATCTGACCATATCAAAATCCGAATTGTCCATCTCCATGATACCCGCACTGTTAGATATATGTCTTACAGGTATGTGTATTCCAAGTGCCTCAAGCTGGCTGTTTATCCACCTGAACTTCTCAAGCTGACCATTTGCAGCGGTCTTGTCGAGTTCATCAGCCTTTGCGTAATGGGTAAATATCCCCTCTATCTCTATGCCCGGCATCTGACTGATCTTTTCTATGTTCTTCACGCCATCTTCATCACATGTGAATCCGATTCTTCCCATGCCTGTATCGACCTTGATATGGATCTTTGCCTTTGTATTCATGCTCACCGCCAGATCCGAGAGCTTCTGTGCATCGTCCACCTCATACATGGCAGGTCTAACATCATATCTGAGAATCAGTTCGTAATCCGAGGGATCTGTGTAGCCCAGTATCAATATGGGCTTATCTATATTTGCTCTTCTGAGCTCCAAAGCCTCATCGATGAATGCCACTGCAAAGAAATCCACCAGATCATCAAGTGCCTCTGCCACCTCGACAGCGCCGTGTCCATAGGCGTCTGCCTTTATGACCGCCAGCATCTTCTTATCACCGTCTATAAGCCTCTTCATAGCCGTGATATTATCCCTTATATTGTCAAGATTTATCACAGCCTGCACTCTGTTAAAGTTACTGTTGTCCATCATGTTCTGCTCCTTTTATAACCTCCGATATAGCGCTCACTATATCCCTGGCTATCATTGCATTTCTTCCTCTGTGCTCTGCCGCCATATCTCCTGCCAACCCATGTATATATACTCCCAGCTTCGCAGCCTCATACGCACCAAGTCCGGTGCAGACAAGCCCAGCTATTATCCCGGCAAGCACATCCCCTGCCCCCGCAGTTGACATACCGTTATTACCGGATGTGTTTATGTACACATCCCTGCCGTCACTTACGCATGTTCTGGCATCTTTCAGCGCACTTACAACATTATACTCCATCGAAAAGTCTTTGCACACCTCTAATATATTCTTTTTTATATCCGGTATGGCGACGCCTGTAAGTCTTGACATCTCTCCTATATGTGGCGTTACGATCACCGGTCCTCTGTGTCTTCCAAGAATATCGGGCTTTTCGGATATTATGTTCAAGGCATCCGCATCCGCGATCACGGTCTGCACGGCCTCGCACATAATATATTCCACCATGCTCCTTGCCGCATCGCCTTTTCCTATACCAGGACCGATCAGTATGGCATCCGACCACTCCACGGCATCCCTTGCACACTGCTCCGCTTCATCTTTGTTGCTATAGCACATAAGCACTGCCTCAGGAATTCTTACTCCTGCTATCTCCTTGTTGTCGATATGTGTGTATATCTTCACAAGCCCTGTTCCCATCCTGTATGCAGCCTCCGCCGCAAATGTCATGGCACCAGACATGTCTCTACTTCCAGCTATCACCGCAAGCTTTCCATATGTTCCCTTATTTGATGAATCACTCCGTCCCGGAAGCATGCACAGATCGTCTCTGTTGTAGGAATATGCCACCGGGTGTACTCTGTCCACTTCAGCCTGTGCAAATCCTATGTCTCTCACAACGACCTCTCCGCTTATCTCGCAGCCGGGATAAAATATCAGCCCTCTTTTATTCAGTCCAAATGTGACCGTCATACCTGCCTTGAATGCACATCCCATGATCTGCCCCGTGCTGGCATCCACACCTGACGGGGTATCTATGGCAACCTTAAAGCCGCCAAGTCCGTTCATCGTCTCTATGGTCTCTCTCCATATTCCCGCCACATCACGCTTGAGTCCGACGCCAAATATTCCGTCCACAACCACATCGTAATCACTGTCAATGATGTGATCAGTCACCTGTATGCCGATTTTTTTCGCTATTTCAAGCTGATATGAAAAGCTGTCGCTTACTCTCGATATTCCATTTATATAACAGACATGGACAATATCTCCCTGCTGGTACAGGAGTCTCGCAAGAGCCAGTCCGTCCCCGCCGTTATTGCCGCCTTCAACAACCACAAGGCACTTTAATTTTCTGTCCGCGTTTATAGACTTCAGTCTGGAATTTATCTCCTCCAGCACGGTGATCGCAGCTCTCTCCATAAGCAGGATCCCTGGCACACCCTTTTCCTCTATGGTCAGCCTGTCTATCTCCTGCATCTCTGTTCGGTCTGCAACATAAAACATATTTCTGCCTCCTTATTGAAGAAAACGGATAATTTCTCTCGAAATTACCCGTTTTATACTTACCTATAAAAATCTTCCGATCTCTTCCTTATCTCTTCTTGAGGAAATCAGGAATCTTGATACTCTCTGTCTTTGGTCTTGACACATGTGCCGGCTCAACTGGTGTTGATGTTACAGGTGTCTGCTGTGCTGGTGTCACAGGTGCTGTGTATGCTGGCTTTGCTGCCGGAGCAGTCTCAGTTGTCTGACCGCCGAGGAACGATGGTCTTGTGCTTGTCTGAGTGCTGTGTGTCCCAAGGCTCTGGCCTGCATATGTAGCAGTCTTTGGCTCTGCAGCAGGTGTTGTTGTAACTGCTGGCTTAGGTGTGGTCATTGTTCCCATAGGAGATGCAGTACCTGCATATCTTGCGGTGACATCGCTCTCGCCTGATCTCTCAAGACCTGTAGCAATGATCGTGATGCTTATATCCTCACCCATGTTGTCATTGTCAACTGTACCGAAGATGATGTTGACTCCATCTCCAGCCTGCTCTGTAAGATATGTAACAGCATCATAAGCCTCAACGATACCAATGTTACCTGAGAAGTTTACGATGATATCTGTTGCACCTGAAACGGTTGTCTCAAGAAGTGGTGAATCCATAGCCTCCTTGATGGCGTCAACAGCCTTGTTCTCTCCGCTTGCTGAACCTATACCGATATGAGCGATACCCTTATCTCTCATAACTGTCTGTATATCTGCAAAGTCAAGGTTGATAAGACCCGGCTTATTGATAAGGTCTGTAACACCCTGAACACCCTGCTGAAGTACCTGATCTGCCTTCTTCAGCGCATCAGGAATACTTGTTCTCTTATCACAGATCTGAAGGAGCTTGTCGTTAGGGATAACAATAAGTGTATCCACATTCTCCTTAAGTCTCTCTATACCTTCGATCGCGTTTCTCATACGAGGCTTACCCTCAAAACCAAATGGCTTTGTGACAACTCCGACTGTGAGGATACCAAGGTTACGTGCCATCTCTGCAACGACAGGGGCAGCGCCTGTTCCTGTTCCACCACCCATACCACATGTTACGAATACCATGTTGGCGTCCTTGATGATGTCTACGATCTCTTCTCTATTCTCCTCTACAGCGCTGGCACCGATCTCAGGCTTTGCACCAGCACCAAGACCCTTGGTAAGTTTCTCACCTATCTGGATCTTTGTTGTAGCTCTGCTGAGTGAAAGAGCCTGCTTATCTGTATTGATAGCGATAAGTTCCACTCCCTCAACATTCTCATCGATCATTCTGTTAACAGCATTGTTACCTGCACCGCCGACACCAATTACAAGAATCCTTGCCGGTGTTCTCTCGTCATTTGATTTTATCTCAAGCACGGTTGCATCCTCCTTATATACTTATTCTTTATCCATCAATCATTGTCATCTGCTCAAAAGCTGACCGTTTTATCGCATTAGTACCTATATAATACGATTTTTTATATCATTACGCAAGAAATTTTTTATTTATTTTCTTTAAAGATAACGTTCCTCTGCGATTCACTGTAATTCGACATATCAAGAGTTCCATTTTTACCCTTCACGCTCTCAAGTATGCTCTCAAGATTCATGAATTTCGTCTCCAGGTTTTCACCGTCGCCGATCCTGATCTTTATTCCATCCTTGTGAAGTATGAGATTCTGATCTGTGTCATAAGTAATCTTGTCTATCTGTATTCCGCTCTTGTAAATGAGCTGTGTCATAGTCAGTATCTCCTGGAAGAATCCCGAATCGCCGACATCAAGTTTCTTTCCCTGCTCCACGCTGTCACTTGTAAGTCCCTCTATACAAGGAACATCATCAAGCTTTGCATCGGATATCTCGAGCACGATACCGTCGCCATCAAAATATGCATACTGATCGTTGTACTTTATGCAGCCCGCCATGGCCTTCTCGTACACCGTGATCTCTACTGAATTCCTGTTCACATATGTGACGTCTATCTTATCTATAAAGGTTACATCCTGGGCAGGATTCAGTCTGCTCTCAAGTATAAACAGCAGCGTATTGCCATAATCCTTACCGCCGGTCACGATATCGACCATCTGTTGGTCAGTGTAGTGATCAGTTCCGGTCACTTTTATGGACTTCAATTTATAACATGTACGTATGTATACAAACGCTATAGCACACAGCACCACCAGAATAAGAAGTATCTTGAGAACTATCTTGAATATCCTTGCCGCCTTCTCACGTCTCGCCTTTCTTCTGGCAAGTTTCTCCGCCTGCAGCTTCTTCTTTCTCTCTATCTCCTCCGGGGTAAGCTTTCTGCGCTCTTTTTTGCGTTTTTTCTTGTTCTTCTTTTTTGCAGCAACCGCCTGATCTTGCTTACGCCTGCGTCTCTCCTCGGATCTGCGTTTTTCTGCATCCTCTCTGCGCATCCGGTCATCCGGTCTGCGACGCTCTCCATCCTGTCTCCTGCGCACCTGCTCATCAGATCTGCGACGCTCTCCATCCTGTCTCCTGCGCACCTGCTCATCAGATCTGCGGTGCTCTCCATCTGGTCTCCTGCGCACCTGTTCGTCAGATCTGCGGCGCTCTCCGTCTGGTCTTCTGCGCACCCGCTCGTCAGATCTGCGACGCTCTGCGTCTGGTCTTCTGCGCGCCTGTTCGCCTGTTCTGCGGTGCTCCCCATCAGGCCTTCTGCGCGCCTGTTCGCCTGTTCTGCGGTGCTCCCCATCAGGCCTTCTTCGTGTCTGCTCATCCGTCCTGCGGCGCATATCTCCGTCTGCTCTCCGCTGTCCATTGCGGCTATCTGTCTGCTGTCTTCTCTTATCAACCGGAACCTTGACCCTTCCGTCGAGGCGTTTTCCGGTCATGACATCCACATAGCCGCTTTCACGTCTGGTTTGCGCAACATCAACATTTCTGCTCATTCTATTTTTATTAACATTTCGTCTATTGTTGTTTTCCATTCAAATCTTCCTTTAAAGGATCTGTCATATGTCTGTTTCGTCATACGAAATTCCTCTGGATACGGACATCACTATCCCCATCTCCATCAGAATGAAAATTATCGAACTTCCGCCATAACTGACAAATGGCATCGGCACACCTGTCGGCGGAATGGTATTCGTGACAACACTCACATTTATCAGCAGTTGGACCGCCACATGTGCCATCACTCCCGCTGTGAGCATGCTTCCAAATCTGTCTCTGGCATTCATGGCCGTCACAGCCATCCGCCTAAGTAATATAAGAAAAATGATAAGTATAAATGCCGCTCCAACAATTCCGAGCTCCTCACACACGACTGAGAATATCATATCATTATGTGACTCCGGAATAAACCCCATCTTTTGGACACTTCTCCCAAAGCCCACTCCAAACAGTCCACCGGAACCAACGGCATATAACGACTGAACCGTCTGATAGCCATCTGCGTAATTTTCAGGATCAAGCCATATCTTGACTCTGTTCGCCCTGTAGCCTGCGAACATTATGAAAAGCACACTCCCGACAACACCAAATATACCGATCAGAACAAAATGTCTGACCCTGGGGCTTCCCACAAACAATATTACAAAAAGGATTGCAAAACAGATTATAGCCGTGCTGAGATTCTCCACACCGATCAGGGCTATGGTGATCACGGGCAGGATCATTACCTTTATAAGGCAGCCCGGTCTGCACAGATTTTTGCTCTCCACGGCAGCCCTCGCCGAGGTGTAGATTATAATCGCCGTCTTGGCATATTCTGATGGCTGAAATCCTATAGATCCAATATATATCCATCTTGCTGACCCATGGCTGGCCGTTCCTATTATCAGCACCACCACCTGAAGAACAAGTGATGACAGCAAAATGACCGCAGACAGCCTGAGCAGCCGCCTGTAGTCATATCTTGACAATATGTACATGGCGAGGATCGCCAGCAACATATAAAGTGCCTGTCTTTTAAAAAAGTACATCTGATCTCCGTACAGGTCGTACGCCCTGTAACTGCTCGTACTGTATATCATGGCAAGCCCAAATATCAGAATCATCCCCAGCGCCAGGAGCATGGTCACATCCACATATCCTCCCGGACACCGTTTTCGTGCATCTCTCACTCTATCTTCTGAAACCTCAGGACCTCCATGCAATCAGATCACTCCTTATAGCTTCTTACATACTCCTTGAACATATCGCCTCTCTGCTCGTAGTTGTCAAACTGTCCCCAGCTTGCACATGCAGGTGAGAGAAGCACCGCATCTCCGTCAACCGCATTCTCATGGCAATATGCTACCGCATCCTGAAGATTCTCCTCAAATATAATTGAGTTAAATCCATGTCTCTTGGCACAGTCAGCTATCTTCTGCGCAGTCTGGCCTATGAGAACGAGCCACTTTACCTTGCCGTCAAACGCCTCTATCCACTCGTCGTACTCAGAACCCTTGTCATAGCCTCCACCTATGAGGAATGTAGGAGCCACCATGGCCTGTATTCCCTTTATGGCTGCATCAGGGTTTGTTCCCTTTGAATCATTGTAGTATGCGACACCATCGACGGTATCAACATATTCTATTCTATGAGCAACAGCCTTGAATGATGTTGCAACATCTCTGATAACATCAACAGGGACTCCCATATAATATGATATTCCAACTGCTGCCAGAACATTCTCAACATTGTGAGCTCCCATGAGCTTAAGATCCTTAATGGCAAGTACATTGATCTTCTTATCGCCATCCTCGAGGATGATATCCCCATCCTCTAAATATACTCCACCGGCCGGCTTCTCCAGTCTGCTGAAATATACTACATGGCAATGATCCTTTGCCTTCTCTCCCATGGCGCGTGTATGCTCATCATCATAGTTGAGGACTGTCACATCATCCATGGTCTGATTCTTTGTTATTGAAAACTTTACATTTCCATAATTTTCAAATGTATAATGCCTGTTCAGATGATCCGGAGTCAGGTTGAGTATTGCACTGACATTCGGATGAAAATCTATAACCGTCTCAAGCTGGAAACTGCTTATCTCTGCAACTGTATCTGAATCATCGTCTGTTGTGTCGCACAGCTCTGTGTAAGGTATTCCAATATTTCCCACAACGATGGTCTTGGCATTGTGTGCCTTGACTATCTCTCCCACAAGGGCTGTAGTTGTAGTCTTGCCGTTTGTTCCTGTTATGGCTGCTATCTTACCCTTACCATAATGGTATGCCAGCTCTATCTCACTCCAGATAGGTATTCCCGCATTTCTCACCACATCTGTAAATGGCGCATCAACAGGGATTCCCGGACTGATGACCATGAGCTGTGATGATGAGAGGGCATCCTCTCCAAGCTCACCGAGTTCTATCTGAACAAGCTCTGAATCGCCTGTCTTCTCCTTTATCGCCTCTATATCTCTGTCCTTGTTCTCATCGAACAGATAAACCTTTACTCCATGATTTACCAGAAGCTTGGTTGCACTGATTCCACTCTTTCCTGTTCCTGCTACTATCGCTGTATTGATCTCCATATCATTTCACCATGGTGCACCACTGCACCATTTTCTCCTTTCTACATTACAGAGCCAGTAAACCTACCACACAGAGGACTGCAGTCACTATAGAAAATATAGCAACGACCTTTGACTCAGGCCATCCCCCGAGCTCAAAATGATGATGTATAGGTGCCATTCTGAACACTCTCTTGCCTGTAAGCTTGAATGAAACAACCTGTATTATAACTGATAATACTTCAATGAAGTATATGAAAGCTATTATAACTATGAATATAGGCATCTTGAGCATATACGCTGTTGATGCAACAAATCCACCGAGTGCCAGAGAACCTGTATCTCCCATGAATACCTTTGCAGGGTACACATTGTACACAAGGAAGCCAAGAAGACATCCAACCGCTGCGCAGGCAACCGGAGCAACACCTGAGTCTGTTCCCACTGCTACAACCGCAAAGAATGTGGCTATGAGAACCGTGACTGATGACGCAAGTCCGTCAAGTCCATCTGTGAAGTTCGCACCATTAACTGTTCCAAGCACGATGAAGAACAACAGTATCACATAGAGTGTGCTGTTGAGCTGAACCGTCTTGCCAAGGAATGGTATTATAAGCTCATTGTTGATATCTGAATACTTCTCTACATAATATGCAAATACTCCCGTAACGACAATCTGTCCGAGCATCTTCTGCCATGCGTGAAGTCCCATTGATCTCTTCATAACAACTTTGATGTAATCATCGATAAATCCGATAAGTCCAAATCCAAGTGTCACAAAAAGCACCGGAAGGACATCCGGATATTTCTTCATATAGATAAGCGTCGTGATCGTAAGTGACAGAAGGATTATAAGTCCACCCATGGTTGGTGTTCCGGCCTTCTTCAAATGTGCCTGTGGGCCGTCATCCCTGACAAACTGACCGAACTTGAGCTTCTTCAGGAACGGTATAACTATAGGGCACAGCACCACGCTGATACAGAATGCTATCACTACCGGTAAAACAATCTTTAAATCTAAATTCATTTTGTACTCCTTACCTGCCCGCACACCGCGGACTATGTATTTCTTAAACTGTTTTCAGACTGAGATAAATTTAATACTCATTTGTGGCTTTGTCAATTCCCAAATAGGGAAGAATATTCAAAAAAATATCTCTCACAACAGGGGCCGCTATGGTTCCTCCATAATATGTGCCCTCGGGCTCATCTATTAGCACGACCGTCAGGACTTGAGGATCATCCGCCGGCGCAAATCCTATAAAAGAAGATATGTATCTGCCTGTTCCTCTGGGAAGTTTCTCACTCGTGGCGGTCTTTCCGCCTATCCTGCAGCCCTCTATGGCACACTTTGATCCGCCGCCCTCGGCAACGACTGCCTCAAGCATCTCCCGCATCTTCTGTGATGTCTCCTCATCTATAACCTGTCTCTGCTCGTCAAATTCAATGGCTGTAATAGTTTCTTTACTGCTGTCTATTATCCTTTTCCCCAAATGTGGAGTTACCGTATGCCCTCCATTCACAACCGTGCACACTGCAGATATGAACTGTATCGGAGTCACCTGGAATGACTGTCCAAACGACATGGTGGCAAGCTCTACCGGCCCTACATTTTCCTTCTTATGCATGATGGAGTTTGCCTCTCCGGGAAGGTCTATTCCGCTCTGACTGAACAATCCCAGCTTGTGATAATACTCGTACATGCCATCCACACCTGTTCTCTCTCCTATCTCCATAAACGCCGGATTGCAGGAATTCATGAGCGCCTCCTTAAGGCTCTGGCTTCCATGGCCTGTGGTCTTGCTGCACCTTATCCTTCTGTCCTCAACTATCTTATATCCCGGGCAGAAAAAGTTTGAGTTGCTGTCGACCGCTCCCTTCTCGAGTGCTGCCGTCAGTGTTATTATCTTGGCGGTTGATCCCGGCTCATATGTGTCGCTTATCAGATAATTTCTCCACATATTGTTCAGCTCATCCATATTGCCGGCTGTAGGCAGCAACATGGATGTCCCGGATGCGCTGTTATTCCTCTCTGCATCTTCCCCTGTGTCTGTCTCTTCATCGTTCTCTGGCTTAACCAGTTTGAACGGTTCGTTCAGGTTGTATTCCGGCACATCCACCATGGCATATATCTCGCCATTTTGGGGATTGATCGTTATTGCACACACCCTATTTGCTTTTTTCTCGATCAGGACTTTCTCTGCAGCCTGTGTCACATATCTCTGTATATTGAGATCCAGTGTTGTCACGAGATCATTTCCGGGAATGGGCTCTGTCCTGGTTTCTGAATATTCCGCAAGCTCTATTCCCCTTGCATCCGTGACCGCATTTATGCTTCCATTTGTCCCTGTGAGCACACTGTCATATGTCACCTCAAGGCCCAGTATTCCCTGATTGTCAGCACCGGTGAAGCCTATAACCTTCGATGCAAGGGTATCATATGGATAGCTGCGCTTGTAATCCTCGTCCACCTTGATCCCCGGAACAGCAGCCGCCTTGATCTTTTTTCCGGTCTCCTTGTCTACATTTGACGCTATGAGCTCCCTTGAGGATACCTTCTCCACCTTCTTCCTGATGTCTGCCGGATCCTTATCCAGATATCTTGTAAGAAGCTCTGTGACCTCCGCCTCATCCTCTATCTGGCTGTGTATCACGGATATTGAACACACCGCCTTGTTGTCCGCTATGATATTGCCATTTCTGTCGTATATCCTTCCCCTGGGAGCTTTTATGCTTCTCTCCCTCTCATGCAGGGGATCTGCTTTCTCACTATAATATTCTCCCCTGTAGAGCATTATGTATGCAAGACGGCCAACTATAACTCCCAGCGCTAGGGCCGCCATAACGAACACAAACTTTATCCTCCGCCTGTTATAACTGTATACCTTCAACTCTTGATCCCGGACTTTTTTATTATCATATTAGCCGGATGCCTCATGTATTCGCCTATTCGTGTACAAATCTATCTCTGCATTAAAAAAGCACCGGAGGTGTATCTGCACCTTCGATGCTTTGGTTTACTGTGTAAATTATCATTCGCCGGAATAGTCCTCGTCACCGCTCCACGTATCCGTGCCGCCGCCTGTTCCGCTGTCATCCTCCCATGTATCGTCCGCCGTATAACTGTCGTCTGCCGTATCGTCATACGACGTGTCATCCGCCGATGTGTCGTCGGTCGATGTATCTTCCGCTGATGTATCTTCCGCTGATGTGTCCTCAGCAGCCGCATCCTCTGTTGCCGCCTCTGTATCTGCAGTCTCTGTATCCGTGTCAAATGCTGATGAGAGCGGCTCCTCCGTTCCGTCATAAGCCACATCATCTCCGTTTGTTGAGTATACATTCAGGTATGGAAGGAGATCCTGCATAACCTGATTGAACAGCTTTGCTCCTGCTCCTGATCCTGACTGATCCTCAACATGAGGCTCATCAACTACAACGTAAAGCATGATCTGAGGATTCTCAACAGGGGTGAATCCTATGAATGACAGTACGTATTTTCCATTTCCTCGAGGGAGCTTCTCGGCTGTACCTGTCTTACCACCGATGGTGTAGCCCTCTATTCCAGCCGCATATCCTGTACCTTCCTCAACAACCGCCTGGAGGTATGTCTTCATGTAATCCGACACTTCCTTGGATATGGTCTTTCTGACAAGCACCGGATCCATATTCTCAACCACATTTCCGTCTGAATCCAGAAGTCTCTTGACAACATGTGGCACATAATAATTTCCGCCGTTTATTACAGAACAGAATCCCGCTGCCATCTGGATCATAGATGTTGTAACACCCTGTCCAAATGAAGATGTCGCAAGCTCTGTAGGATTAAGATTCTCCACATCGTACTTAATACCTGTCGTCTCACCTTCGAGATCTATTCCTGTCTTGGAACCAATGTTAAATATCATCTGATATTTGTCAAATGTCTCTGGTCCCTCCTTGTCCGCTATCTGCATCAACGCATCATTACATGAAACAGCCAGAGCTCTCTTGACGTCAACCATTCCGTGTCCTGCTCTGTAACTACAGTAAATAGGGCTCTCTCCCTCGACTACGACCTGTGAACCATCACAGAGAAATTCATCTCCGTCTGAGATCACTCCATCCTCCATGGCTCCCGCTATGGTAAATGCCTTGTATGTTGAACCCGGCTCAAACACATCACTTATACAGTAATTCTGCCATACATAGTTGAGTGCCTCATATAACTGGTCTGATGTAAATCCATCTATCGTGCTCTGGAACTCTTCATCCGACATCTTTGAGAAATCGTATTCCACTTCCTCAGTCTTTACATTCTTCTTCTGTTCGGTGGTCGCTTCTGTAGATGATTCTGTGGTAGTGCCATCCTCGCTGCTCTCCGTTGTTGCTGTTGTATTTTTCTTTGCACTCTCAACGCTTATCAGGCTGTCCGCATTCTCATCTGCACCCTCGATCTCAACCTCCTGGGTGACGGTGACTGTCATGTTCCTGAGCGCCTGTGTGTTCATCGGGTCATTTGGATCGTAGGTACGTGAGCTTGCCATTCCAAGTATCTCGCCATTGTTTGGATCCATTGCTATGATACCTATCTGCTTAGCACCTGTATTCTGCATATACTCAGTGATGTTGTCCTCTATGATCTTCTGTATATTCATATCTATGGTGGATACTACTGTCTCACCATTCTGGGCTGCCACAGTCTCCGAGTCAACGCCGCCTGAGCCCGACATATATCTGTAAGTCTTGCCATCCACACCGTTTAAGTAGTCATTATAATAGCCCTCAATACCACCCTGTCCAACATTTCCGCTGGCGGTGTATCCGAGCAGGTGACACGCCAGAGATCCATTTGGGTAATTTCTCTTATACACCGTCTCGAATCTCACTCCTATGACATCTGCGCCCTCATCGGTCTTACAGTAATCCTCAAATGCCTTAACCTTTGTATATGGAAGATCCTTGAGGACTACCTCATAATAAGAATCCTCATTTGCAATGTGCTTGTCAAAATCGTCTCCTGACACATCGAAATACTCCAGCACCGCAGCTCTTGTTGCCGCCTTTCCCTTCTCCGTGATCAGAATATTCACAGGCTCAAGTATCAGGCTGTAGGTCTTCTCACTGTTTGCAAGGACATTTCCATTTCTGTCCAGTATCTCGCCTCTCTCATACGGAATATCCGTGGAATTGTAGTCCATCTGCAGAACCACCGCCTCCGAATACTCCTTTCCATTTGCCACGTTGATGTACACAACTCTTATGGTGAGTGCCACCAGAACTCCCACCACCAGCAAATATGCGATCTTGGTCTTTCTTCTCATCCCTTTTAAAAATAGCTTTGATCTCTTTGACATTTTATCTTTCCACCTTAAAAATTAAATATCCCTAAGACTACTTGGCCTTAGGGACATCCTTGTACTGTACTACGTAATCATCATTATTCTGTGAATAGTATAATGTTTGTCCCGGCTGTGAGTATACCATGCCGAGCTTAGTAGTTGCAATATTATATATCTCATCCAGATCTGTCATGGAATCAAGTCCTGCGCTGTAGCTTGCATTCTCGTCAAGCTGTGTTGCCACCTGGCTCTTCAGCGTTGCCACTGACTCCTTCTGTGACTTGACATCTGATGTAAGTTTCAGAAGATAACAGCACAGCGCCACCGCAACGATTATCGCAGCAACCATGCCCGCCGTATATCTTATTTGTGCATTTGTAACTGCCTTTCTCTGTGCCTTTCTGGCTGCAAGCTCTCGTCTCTCTCTGTCAGTCAGATGAGATGATCCCTGTTTCTTTCTTCGCGCCGGCTGTGGAGATCTCTCAGGTCTCACTGAAGGCTGTGGTCTTCTCGCCGGAGCGGCTGAGCCTCTGACTACAGCTTCGCGGGATCTGTTACGTCCAGCCCGGTCATCATAATTCAGTTGTCTTGCAGAACTACCCTCTGTGTAGTATATTCTATCTGCCATCTATATCGCCTCTTTCATTTATATCTGTCAAATTGCCTCAAACACTCTGAGCTTTGAGCTCTTTGATCTGGAATTCTCCTCAAGCTCCCTTTCTCCCGGTATGATTGGTTTTCTCGTTATCACCTTGCCGAGAGGCTTTCTTCCGCATGTGCACACCGGAAAGTTCGGTGGACAAATGCATGGATTTTCATTTTTCCTGAATGCTAGCTTCACTATCCGGTCCTCAAGGGAATGAAATGTGATGATACACAATCTTCCTCCCAGATTCAGGCTTGCTATCATGCCGTCTATTGAATCCCTAAGCACATCAAGCTCTCTGTTAAGCTCTATCCTGATCGCCTGAAATGTCTGCTTGGACGGATGTCCCTGTCCATTCCTTGCCTTTGCCGGTATGGAGCCACGGATTATATCGTTGAGCTCTTCGGTGGTCTCTATCACCTTGTTCTCACGATACTTGCATATATGATATGCAATACTCTTTGCATATCTCTCCTCTCCGTAATCCTTAAGTATACGGAACAGCTCAGCCTCGGAATAATCATTGACTATATCCTTTGCAGTCTTTGTCTGCCTGTTGTCCATCCTCATATCCAGTGGAGCATCAACCCGATATGTGAATCCTCTATCCGCATTATCGAGTTGATATGAAGACACTCCCAGATCAAGGAGTATCCCGTCCACCTTCTGTATGTTCAGTTCATCCAATATTCTTCTGAAATTCTGGTAATTATCCCTGACTATGGTAACCTTATCCCCATACGGCTCAAGTCTCTTCGACGCTGCCGCTATGGCATCCTCATCCTGGTCGATACCTATAAGCCTGCCGCCCTCACCAAGCCTCTTCACAATCTGCTCTGAGTGTCCGGCTCCCCCTAATGTGCCATCCACATAGATGCCATCCGGCTTGATATTCAGGTTGTCGATGGTCTCCTCAAGCAAGACCGACTTGTGCGCAAATTCCATAATCAATTACCATTCTCTTCTAAAAACTAAAATCAAGTGCATCAAGCTCATCTGCAAGCTCGTCCATGCTGGCCTGATTATCACTCATGTTCTCAGGGCCATCCCACTCTTCCTTGCTCCAGATCTCCGCTTTCTCACCGTTACCGATGACATACACATCCTTGTCTATATGAGCATATTCTCTCTGCTTCGGAGATAGAAGTATTCTTCCCTGTGCATCCGGCTCACACTTGACCGCTCCGGCAAGGAAACCTCTCTTGAAGGCTCTGGCCGTTCTGTTGGTCATAGGAAGCTTGTTCAGCTTCTCAACGAACTCCTCCCACTCTGTCATTCCATATACATAGAGACAGCAGTCGATTCCTTTGGTTACCATGAATGACTCCCCGAGTTCCGAACGAAGTTTTAATGGCATGATCAGTCTTCCTTTTGCATCAAGCTTATGTTCATATTCACCTGATAAGCATCTGGACATCCCGATCTCCTCCTTTCGTATAACTCCGGTTCAATCACCACTTTCCACCACTTAGTTGCACAGTAATGCCACTTGTAACCACTATTCTATACTATAGCCCCCCAAATTGCAACCCTGTTATATGAAAAAAATGTGTGCATATATGCAAAAAAGCCTGTAGATCTGACAGTTTTCACTGTCAAACCTACAGGCTTTTTGTGGTGGGGACAAATCCCATATTTTTTCTATTCTGTGGGGATATTAACCACCATGTGGTTACTTATCCATGTGTTATCTATTTCTCTGTATAATCATCTGAGCCTTGCCGACCAGCTTTCTGGTCCGCATCTGCTTCAACTTCTGTTTCATCTGGTGTCGTTTCACCACCTGGCTCCACTTCTGTTTCAGTGTCACCACTCATCTCCACTGACGGCCAGCCTTTCCTGGCACATCTTACATAATTTATGACAAGCAGTACCACGGCAGTTACAAAGCATACAAGTGCAAGCGCCTGGGATACCTTGATCCCTGTATTGCCGATCATCAGGGAATCACTTCTGAGACCTTCGATGATAAATCTTCCGAGTCCGTATCCTCCCACATATATGAGAGCGAACTCTCCTTTGAATTTCTTGTGCTTTCTATATATAAATAAGAAAACAAGCAGTATCAGGTTCCACAGAGACTCATACAAGAATGTTGGATGAACCGTTATACAGTCCATGCCATCTATATTCACCACATTATCCAGCATCTTCTGTGTGATAACACCGGTTCTCTCCAGATAGTCAAGATTGCCATCAGATCTGTAGTAATCAAGCGGAATCGCCATGGCCATCTTACTGTTCGTATATGCGCCAAATGCTTCTCTGTTGAAGAAGTTTCCAAATCTTCCAAGTATCTGTCCGATCAGTATCCCAAAAGTGGCTGTATCCGCCATGAGCACAAAGCTGGCTTTTCTCACCTTGCAGAATATTACCGCCGTGATGACTCCCGCTATGATTCCACCATATATGGCAAGTCCACCGCCTCTGATGTTCAGCATGGCTTTGATAGTGGCTCCCACATCACCCTGCACTATATACTGATCAAGTCTGAACAAAATGTAGTAAAGTCTTGCTCCAAGTATGGCCGGAATGATAAGTATAAGTATAAAATCCAGATACATTTCCGGATTCTGTTTTGTTCTCTTTGCCTCGTTTGTGACGAGTACATATGCCAGCAAGAATCCTATCATGATGATGATCCCGTAGAACCTCACCTCAAAGCTTCCTATATTGATATGGTCACTTATGTTTCTGAGGGTTATCCCAAGATTCGGAAAGAATATGCTTCTAAAATATTCTGATATCTGAGACATATCATTACATCCTCCTATATTCTATTGTGAAGCAGATGCAATCTGATCTTATCCGCACTACATCTGTGTCATCACAAAGATTATTTTATACATTAAACTTGAAGAGTATAACATCTCCATCCTCAACCACATATTCCTTGCCTTCCTGTCTTACAAGGCCTTTCTCCTTAGCCGCAAGCATGCTTCCGCAGTCCATGAGATCCTTGTAGCTGACAACCTCCGCCTTGATAAATCCTCTCTCAAAGTCTGAGTGAATCTTGCCAGCTGCTCCAGGTGCCTTCGTTCCCTTCTTGATGGTCCATGCCCTTGACTCTGTCTCTCCGGCTGTCAGATAACTGATAAGACCAAGAAGTGAGTAGCTTGCCTTGATAAGCTTGTCAAGACCAGACTCTTTAACTCCAAGATCCTCGAGAAACATCTTCTTCTCCTCATCATCAAGCTCTGCCAGCTCCTGTTCTATCTGTGCACATACTACAAATACCTCTGCATCGAAGTCCTTTGCGTATTCCTTTACCTTCTGCACGTTCTCATTTGAAGCGCCATCGTCCGCAATGTCTTCCTCGCCTACATTTGCGGCAAATATTACAGGCTTCCATGTGAGAAGGTTATATTCCTCTATCCACGCCTGCTCGTCCTCATCTGTGACCTCTATGGTCTTTGCAAGCTTACCATCCTCAAGGTGAGCCTTGATCCTCTGCTGGAAGTCAAGCTCCTTCGCAAGCATCTTGTCATTTCTTGCACCTCTGATGGTCTTGGCGATCCTTCTGTCGAGCACCTCTATATCTGAGAATATCAGCTCCAGATTGATGGTCTCTATATCTCTGATCGGGTCTACGGAACCGTCAACGTGGATGACATTTGTATCCTCAAAACATCTTACAACGTGAACGATGGCATCAACCTCTCTGATGTTCGCAAGGAACTGGTTTCCAAGTCCTTCTCCCTTTGATGCGCCCTTTACAAGACCCGCGATATCTACAAATTCTATAACAGCAGGTGTTGTCTTGGCTGAGTTGTACATCTCTGTGAGCTTGTCCAGTCTCTCATCCGGCACTGCAACGATTCCTACGTTTGGATCTATTGTACAGAACGGATAGTTAGCTGATTCCGCTCCTGCCTTTGTAAGTGAATTGAAAAGTGTACTCTTTCCCACGTTTGGGAGTCCTACGATACCTAATTTCATTTTTTCTATTTTCCTTTCTTAAAGCCTTGATTTTGCTTGATATTCTGACTTTGCCGATTATATGGTGTACCATTTAGTGTACCATCTGTTTTCAGGGCGCAAAAAGCCCCAATAGCACGGTAATTGTACTACACCCGTGGCTTAATTTCAATGTTTATAATTATTATCGGAATCCAATAACTATTTTTTACCCAGTGCCTCCTTCAAAACTTGATATATCGCAGTTCCATCCTTTTTTCGTGGTAAAATAAAATCTATGATCTCCGTTGCACGATTCTCATACTGTATTCCCAATATACTTTTTTCTATCGAAATGTGAACAGATTGGCGCCGACGAAGCGCTGGTAGCTGCCATACAGAACTTGATGAAGAATACTAAGCAACCTTTTGAAAAAGTGTGTATTTCCATGGGAATAAGTAAGACCGATATGGCACGCTACAAAAAAATGATCTGACCTGCAGCCTCTGATCAAAACTACAGCAGCCAGCCGGGGGTTCACCCCCGGCTGGCTGCTACATTTTATCAGTTCAGATATTTCTCCATCACTGTGTTCAATTTTTCAAAATCAAGCGGTTTCGCTATGTGTTCATCCATCCCCGTGTTCTTTGCAAGCTGCACATCCTCAGCAAATGCATTTGCGGTCATGGCTATGATAGGAATCTGGCCTCTTCTTCCAGGCAGTGCTCTTATAGCGGCGGTGGCCTCATACCCATTCATGACCGGCATCTGAACATCCATAAACACTATGTCATACCAGTTCTCGGAGGCATTCTCTATCCTCTCCACAGCCTCCCTGCCATTCTCAACGATCTCCACACTGGCTCCCGTCATTCCTATGATCTCCGATGCGATCTCACTGTTCAGATCATTGTCCTCCACAAGAAGGACTCTCCTGTCCGAATAATCAGATCTTCTGATATTCTTCCAGTCCCTTTTAATAAATATAATTATACTCCTCATTGTACATACTAGTTCCAACAGGGAAATTATACTGCAACCGGCTGTCATAGTCCGAAACAGTTCTCTGTTTTCAGACCTTAGACCCATATGGCTTTGTGTCACCGCTTTTCAACGGGTTTACTAAATATTTATTTTTCAAATTCTTTTCATATAGATTACAATTTTCTGATTAAAGTATTATAATCATTTGTTTTATTTGTCAAGCATTTATTTAATTATTTTCAGGTCTTTTCCGTTTTCCACTTCTTTGACATAACGATGTAGAATATGACGTTGAGCACGATGCCGACACATGTGGCTATAGGTGCTGCAAGTCCAATATTCGTAAGGCTTGCATCCGGCTGGATACTCATGTAATACGCCAGTGGAAGTCTCACAAGCAGAGTCTGTATAAGTCCCTGGATCATGACCCACAGCGACTTCTCATGCCCATTGAAATATCCTACCATACTGAACAGCACCGCCGTGACTATAGTCTCAGGCGCAAATCCCCTCAGATACTCGAAGCCCCTCTGGATAACAGACGCATCGGTGGTGAAAATTGATGTCAGTTTGTCACCAAAGAACCACACACCAATGAATACCACCACGCCTACAGATAGTCCTATGCCCATACCGGTAAGCATCGCTTTTCTCGCTCTGTCCTCTTTTCCAGCTCCGACATTCTGCGATACAAATGAAGCCATAGACTGCATAAGCGAACTTGGTACCAGCATGGCAAAGCTGACTATCTTGCAGGCAACTCCATATCCGGATGATGCCTCCAAGCCAAGTCTGTTGATAAATGCACACAGCGCCAGAAATGACATCTGCGTGAGAAATTCCTGCATCGCCAGCGGAAGCCCAACTGAGAGCAATCTTCTGCACTGTCTGTTTAATCTGAAATCTTTTCTTGATATCTTAAATGGAAGCTCTCTCTTCTTCAGCAGCACAAGCGCAAGGACAACACTGACCGCCTGGGCAACCACTGTTGCTATGGCTGCACCCGCAGCATCCAGATGACATCCCGCAACCAGTATAAGGTCACCGACAACATTTACTATACATGCCACAAACACAAATATAAGAGGTGATTTGCTGTCTCCAAAACCTCTGAATATCGCGGTGAGCACATTGTAGGCCATAATGAAAAATATTCCGCCTCCGCATATCCTCACATACGACGATGTAAGAGTGACCGCCTCAGCCGGTGCCTGCATCAACACTGACAAAGGTCTTGCAAACGTCACCATGACAACTGCCAGCACCACCGCAAGTATTGCAAATATGGTCGTGGCACCTCCGAGAAGCTCTCCTATCTGATCCGTGTTCTTCTCGCCTATATATCTGGCAATAAGCACTGTGACACCCATAGCAAGTGCTATTATCACAAATGTAACCAGATTGAGCACCTGGCTGCCTGTAGATACGGCTGAAAGTCCCGCCGTCGAACCGAATCTTCCAACCACCAGCAGATCAACCGCACCATATGCAGCCTGAAGTATCAGTGCTCCAAGAATCGGTCCCATGAATGGGAGCATTTTTCTAATTATACTTCCTTGTGTAAAATCTGTTTTATCCTGTACACTCATCTTATGTCTTGACTCCTTTTGCTCATAACATCATAAATTTTTTCAATGGTCGCTATCATAATATCTGCATCTTCATCTGTGATATCGGTAAGAGACTCCCCCAGTCCTGTGAAATACTCATCAACATATTTGCCAACCAGATCTCTGCCAGCCTGAGTGCTCCTGATATACACAAAACGTCCATCCGCCTCTGAAGCCTTCTTTTCCACAAATCCCAAGCGTTCCATATCCTTTATCGTCTTTGTCACTCCCGGTCTTGGGAGCCCCAGCTCATCACTTATATCACTGACCTTTACATCAGTCTCAGACCTCTCAAATCTCGTTATCACATCAAGATAATGTATATGAGTCGGTGTGACTCCATTTGGCAGCTTTGGCATCATATCTCTGACTCTCTTAGCTTGATAGCAGGCATCCATCACCTGTTTTATCTTTTCCTTTGTCATAGCATTCCTTCCTGTAAATTTATCAAATATTATTTTATTGTTATTTCGTATAATTACTTTAGGTAATTATCATTGGTAAGTATATTCATATTTTTCTTTTTGTCAAGGGGTATACAAACTCTTCATATGCCCGTTTAATACATTAACCACCATGCAAAAAAAATGCTCCACCTGATTCTCTCACAGATGAAGCATTTAATTATTCAATCCTTTTTACTAACTACCTTTACTATCCCTATAACCGATTCGATCAATACCACCGCCACAAATGGTATTCCCGCAAGCGTAATAGCAAACATCATATATTCGATTCCATTCAGCAGATGCTCCCATCCTCCTGTAGCCTGCGGCACTATCCACATTTCATTGATAACCAGAGCACCGATCAGGAATCCCAGTATCAATCCACTGATCATCCACGCCGCACAGATTATGGCGACATCTTTCAGCCGCACAATCTGATTATCGTATATCCATTTTCTGAATATAATATACAGAATTACGCATATCAGGGGTACAGCAAATACAACGACCAGATTATAACTATCATTATATGTTTCTTCCATGTAATCAGACAGCGTCATAATGCTCCAGCATATGAGTTGTACTACCAGACATATCAATATTTTCTTCTTCATATGCAAACTCCCCACCACATCTACTTTTTACATACTATAATAAAGTTCTTCACATTACAATTTAATTAAAATTATAATATGCTTTTACTCAGATCAGATATCTGCCAGCAAGCCCCACGATCACCTGCATCCCGCCGGAAAGCAGCATCACCCACACAGGATTCAGTTTGAATTTTCTAAGCAGAACAACACTTACCGCAAATATCACCACGAGATTCCACTTAGTTCCAGCGATACTTATCATGTCAATCCCAGACCAGACCGCCGTCACGAATATCGAAACTCCCGCTGACGCGATCATCGCCACAACCGCAGGTCTTATTCCTCCGAGCAGTTCCTGAAGGATGTCCTGTTTGCGGTATTTCAGATAAAGTCTTACTATGACTGTGACTATGATACATGAAGGAAGTATACATCCGAGTGTGGCAACCACCGCGCCGACATATCCAGCCACCCGGAGTCCCACAAATGTCGCCGAATTGACCGCTATAGGGCCTGGAGTCATCTGGGATATAGTGATCAAATCCGTGAACTCTGACATGGTCATCCACCCATGTATCTTCACTATCTGTCCCTGTATAAGCGGCATGGCGGCATAACCTCCTCCGAAACTGAAGAGTCCTATCTGGAAGAAACTTAGGAATAACTGCAAATAGATCATTATTCCATCCCCCCTTTGTCGGGATGTTTTTCAGGATTTCCGTCAGAGGTATCCTCTGTCTTTTTATGCCCACGCCCTCTTCTTTTCTCAAGCTGTCCTCTGCAAACACCGACAAGTCCACAGACAATTACTATGAACACGACATTTATCTCCAATATGTAGGATGCAACAAATGCAGCTATCATGATCAATATCTCCAGATCATCCTTCTGCTTTACTATGTCTGCTCCCATATCATATGTGACGGATGCGATAACCGCAGCTACACCGGCCTGCATTCCCTCCAGCATCTCACTGATCACCCAGTTAGTCCTGAACGCGCTGTAACAGTAAGATATGATGGATATGATGACAAATGGCGGTATGATCGTTCCGATTATGGCCACCAGTGCCCCTGCCATGCCGCACAGTTTATAGCCCACCGCTATCGCTCCATTTATCGCGATCGGTCCCGGTGACGACTGGGCTATGGCCACAAGATCAAGCATTTCGTCCTGCTCTATCCAGTGGTTTTCATCCACAAACTTTTTCTTCATAAGAGATACGATGACGTATCCTCCCCCGAAGGTAAAGGCGCTCAGATATAATGTTGTTATGAATATCTTCAGAAGAGTCTTACTCTTTTTTCCTCTTTCCATAATATACCTTTCTCGTGAAAACGTTTTCACGCTCCAGGTACAAGTATATGCCTATTCGAGAAATTTAGGAAACATTTTTTATACAAACATTTTATTTTATCAGTCTGAACTTCTTCGCAAACCTCACAATAAGACCTCCCTTAGGCATATTGAGAAGTTCCTCCTCCGTATATCCTCCGGCTTTGAGTATAGCCACCGCATAGAATATGATCGCCACAAATACTGCAACAAACATCGCGATCACCCAGTTGCCGAGAAGCTTCCTGCAGCACTCATATACAATGATCGTAACAACACCCATGAAGATAGATGCTATAGTAGGTGCAACGTATATTCGCCTGTTGTCCATCTTGCCGGTCTTGTACTTTGTGAGCGAACGCTGGTTGAATATACATATGAGCAGTGAGTTCACTATCGAACCAAATACCAGTGCATAAAGTGCCCAGTCTGTGCAGTACAGCATAACAACAAGAACCACCACATGTATCACCAGTGCAAGGGTGGCATTGATAACCGGTGCCATCACCTTACCCATGGCCTGAAGCACACTGTTGGTTACAGTTGACTGTGCAAAGAACACTATGGATATGAATCCAAGATACATACATTTGGCTGCCATCGGATCCGCACCTGAGAACAGGAGCTGTATTATAGGCTTAGCCAGGACTCCCATTCCAACCGCACACGGTATGGTGACCAGCATGGACATGCTGAGCGCCTGATTCAGGAGTTTATTGGTTTTCTGCATGTCATTTCTTGCATACGCACCGGATATTCCCGGAATATATGCGATTCCAACTGAAGCTGCTATGGCAAGCGGAAGGTTCGTGAGAACTGTATACTGTCCTGAGTAAATTCCATACAGCTTTGCCATCTCCAGGGAATCCATGCCCTTCATCTTCATGACCACATAGAATACCTTCATGTCTATAGGTGTGAGCACGTTATACACCACTGCTGCCACCACGATAGGTGTGACTGTGGCAATGATTATTCTGAATAACTTTCCATAGGATTCGGTGTCTGGACTTGTATCGTTCTTCACAGACTCCATGATACCCTTTCTTCTTCTCGCATAAGCGAACAGTATGAATATCAATCCTCCAAGGACTCCGGCACCTGTACCCATGGCACTTCCGGCAGAACCATACTTTGCATGCTCGGTTGTTCCAGCGGCAAATGGCTTTGCAAGCATATACGCAGCGACGATACTGACTACTGCATTTGCAAGCTGCTCTATGATCTGTGATATAGATGTAGGCACCATCGTGTTGTATGCCTGCAGATATCCTCTGAATATTGCAAGAAAGCCCGATATAAATATAGTAGGGGCAAGTATCTTAAGACTTAAGACTGCATTTGGCTGGTCACTTACAAACCATTCGGCTCCAAAGTACGTGATCAGTGCCGCCACAGCACCCGCTATGACTACATATATAAATGTACAGTAGTATATACGTCTGGCACTCTTGTACTGTCCCATAGCTATCTTACCGGCAACAAGCTTCGACACCGCTGTAGGAATACTGTATGTGGCGATCATTATGACCATGGCGTATATTGCATACGCTGAACCATAATATCCATTTCCCTCATCTCCAAGTATCTGATACAGAGGTGATCTGTACAGAAGGCCGATGATCCTCGACACGATTCCGGCTCCCGCCAGGATTCCTGCCTGAAGCGCCAGATTACTTCCCTTTCCTGATAGCTTTCCTTTCTTTGCCGTACCGGTATTTGTACTCATATCTAACTCCTTATTGCCATTTCTAAATCACTGTTGTAAAATTCAATTTGTATCTTTGATATATATCACAAACTATATATATACCAATTTTATGCAGTTAATTCAACCATAATATTTATAAACACGATGCATATTATGACCCAATATACCACAAGGAGGAACTTTAACAATGGAATACTCTTCACTTCCAAAGGATCCTATGGTGCTTCTCAGCTTCATCAACACGAAGCTCAGAGATGACTATCCAAGTCTTGACGAGCTCTGCAGCTCACTATGTGTAAATGCAGATGATATCAAGAGTAAGCTCGCATCCATCGACTATTCATACGATGCAGAAAAGAACAGATTTGTGTAAAAGCAAATCTGTTCTTTTCTCTTTTGTCAGACAGGGACAGCATCTGCTTTCCCCGTGCTGATATTATGTTTTATTTATCCTGATTCCCGGAAATTTTTTTATCACTCTCCGGTTTTGCCTGACCATTTCCAACTTCTTCAGCGTCATCTTTGCTGTCAGCTTCCTTATCAGGCTCTGCATCACTTCCTACTATATTATTTGCAAGCTTTTCAGCGTCCGCCCTGCTGGCCACGCTCTTCATAACATGCATGAATTTATCAAATATACTGATAGGATCATCATCTGAATCATCGTCATCCTGAGACTGATCATCTGCATGCGCAGTGCCAGACTTCACATATTCATCATCTGGAAGATCTGATGGGTACTGAAGCATATGCTGCTTCTGCTTGAGCTTCCTTTTGTTCTCACGCTCCGCAAGCTTCTGCTCCGGCGTCTTCTTCTTGAACCTTATATCCTCTTCTTCCTCAGTTATATATATCGGCTCTCCCGTCTCCTCATCTATCCTGCGAATCTTCTCATACTCGGATGTCTTGAACGCAAGATTCTTCTCCTGCAGCTTTGCAGTGCATGTCCTGTTGATGTACATGTAACAGCAGGCAAATACAGGAACTCCGAGAAGCATTCCAAAGAATCCGAACAAACCGCCGCCAACTATGACCGCTGTGAGCACCCAGAAGCTTGAAAGTCCTGTGGTATCTCCGATGATCTTCGGTCCGAGGATATTTCCATCAAACTGCTGCAGTACAAGTATAACAATGAGCAGCACAAGACTCTTTATAGGATCTGCAATGAGCACGATGAAGAAACATGGCACAGCTCCTATGATAGGTCCGAAGAACGGTATGACATTTGTCACTCCGACGATAACACTTATCAGAACCGCATATGGCAGATTGAGTATCGTTGAAACTATGAACATGATCATTCCAATGATAATTGAATCAAGTATCTTACCATTAATAAACTGACCAAATATCCTGTTCATCTCTAAAAGTCCGTCAAGGATAGTATTTGCATTCTTCACCTTGAATACCGCATATATGATCTTCTTTCCCCTAGATGCAAGATATTCCTTGTTTGCCATCACATATATCGAAGCGATAATACCGATGAGGAAATTGTATAGGAACTTAAGACCTGAGAACACTCCACTTCCTATATTCACCACGATCTTGTCCACATTTGGCATGATCTTGGTATTCAGCATATCCTGAACCTTGAGATATGCATTGTTCATATACTTGTTGATCTGATCCTCAGGTATATTGAGCTTCTGGAACTTCTCATTTATATTCTCCACCATCGTCTGAAGGTTGGAATAATAGGTATCCATGTTGCCCACAAGCTGCTTGATACTGTCGTAGAGCTGAGGAACCACCAGCCACACTATTCCGGTTATGATTCCAAGGAACACTATGGTAGTTAAAATAACCGACAAAGTTCTCGAAACCTTGAACAATTTTTTCTTATCCGATATGACTCTCTCCTGGAATATCGTATGAAATAATCTGTCGAAAAAAACAAGTATCGGGTTCATGAGAAACGCAATGACTGCGCCCACTATGATCGGTGCAAATGCACTCGATATCTTGTCAAGTATCGCACGAAATCCCGACCATTGCTCCAGTATCTTATTAAAAAGGAGTCCGACAACGATTATTCCTATGACCGCCAGACTTATGTTGAGAATTCTTTTCTTCTTATTATTAACAGCCAACTTCTTCTCTCCCATTCTTTAGCATGTGTTTATTATATTAGTTTTTCCAAACCTGTTCAATACAGCTTACGCAAAATTAACCATACATTTATCATTTAATCTCATAAATTTTATAATTCGTGCATATAATGCACTTTAGGGGATAGTATGTTCAGAAAATTTATGTTGTTTACCCTACTGTTTTTTAGTAAAATGAGAACTAGCCAAGGGCAAATGCGAAAACTATCGCATACCAGGATTTCCTAAACGAGGGAGGTGTTCTATATGAATTGGGAGATTGCAACCTGGCTTATCATATTTGCCGTATGTCTCATTGCTGAGATCATATCGCTTGGACTTACAACCATCTGGGCATGTGGAGGAGCCCTGGTGGCAATGATCATCGCTTTTTTCAGCGGATCGCTGCCACTACAGATCGTTGCATTTCTTGTTGTCACCACTATTCTTTTCTTCACGACAAGACCGATTGCCAAGAAGCATCTTGACAACCAACTGGTAAAGACAAACGTAGAAAGTCTTATTGGCAAACACGTTATCGTATCTGCTGACATAGACAATCTCAAGTCCACCGGTCAGGTCTTGATCAACGGAGTTGAGTGGACAGCAAGATCCAAACATGGCGATACCATTGAAACCGGAACCGAGGTCGTGATCGACGAGATATCCGGAGTCAAAGCAATCGTAGAAAAGGCAGGAAAGCCGGCAATATAAAGCTAAGGGCTTATCAGCTTAAGACACACACATTTTTAATTAAGGAGATTATTATGGACGGAGCAGGAATTTCACTTATTATCATTTTATGTCTGATCGTAATCGTTATTATTTGCAGTACGATCAAGATCGTGCCACAGGCACACGCTTATGTAATTGAGAGACTTGGAACATATCAGGCAACATGGTCTGTTGGACTTCACATGAAGATGCCTGTTATCGATAAGGTAGCCAAGAAGGTTACACTCAAGGAGCAGGTTGTTGACTTCGCTCCACAGCCGGTTATCACAAAGGATAACGTAACAATGAGGATCGACACAGTCGTATTCTTCCAGATCACAGATCCTAAGCTTTTCAGCTACGGAGTTGAGAATCCTATCATGGCCATCGAGAACCTGACAGCTACCACACTTCGTAACATCATCGGTGATCTCGAGCTTGACCAGACACTTACATCAAGAGAGACCATCAACACCAAGATGAGAGCAACACTTGACGAGGCTACTGATCCTTGGGGAATCAAGGTCAACAGAGTAGAGCTCAAGAACATCATCCCTCCTGCAGCTATTCAGGATGCCATGGAGAAGCAGATGAAGGCAGAGCGTGAGAGACGTGAGCAGATCCTCCGTGCTGAAGGTGAGAAGAAGTCAGCCATCCTCATCGCAGAAGGTAACAAGCAGTCAGTCATCCTTGAGGCCGAGGCTGAGAAAGCTTCTCAGATCCTCCGTGCTGAGGCTAAGAAGGAAGCAACTATCAAGGAAGCCGAAGGTCAGGCACAAGCTATCCTCGCTGTACAGCAGGCAAATGCAGATGGTATCAGAGCACTGAATGAGTCAATGCCTACAAATCAGGTCATCACTCTCAAGAGCCTGGAAGCATTTACAAAGGCTGCAGACGGCAAGGCTACCAAGATCATCATCCCATCAGAGATACAGGGAATCGCAGGTCTCACCTCTTCTATTGTAGAGGTTGCCAAGAGCACTGAAGCTGCTGCCATATCAAAGCAGTAACATATCAGACTATTACAAATAAATAAGACAGATATTAAAAGACGTGCATGAAAGTTCTTTTTGAAGAATCTTTCGTGCACGTCTTTGTAATTACTATTTGTATTTTTCTGTCATCATGATCACTGCGGAAGTTCTATCCACACAGATTTGATATTCTCTCCTGACTCAACATCATTCAACTGATATACGATCTGCACCTTTCCAGTCCTGCCCTTTTCTACCGATACGATCATATAGCTGTTCACCATAGACATTGGAGCCAGCGAGCCCTCGCAGTTTCCACCTTCTGTATGTACCCTCCATCCTCAACTGAATATACCTCATCAGTCATTCTTGCTCACATTGTTATACTGGAAGAAATCAATCCTGTGATCCTTGAAATAATATTTTGCATCACGCTCATTCACTTCCCTGAGTACCTTACACGGATTACCCACAGCTACAACATTCGATGGGATATCTGTGGCAACCATACTTCCAGCTCCTATGACGGTGTTATCACCTATAGTTACCCCCGGAAGTATCGTAACTCCTGCACCTATCCAGCAGTTCTTGCCTATTGTTATAGGTGCATTGTACTGATAGCCCTGTTTTCTGAGCTCAGGATTTATTGGATGTCCCGCTGTTGCCAGAGTTACATTTGGTCCAAACATGGTGTAGTCACCAACGTAAATATGTGTGTCATCCACCATTGTAAGGTTGAAATTCGCATATATATTGCTGCCCCAGTGAACAAATTTGCCGCCCCAGTTTGCATGGAGTGGTGGCTCTATATAGCAGTTGTCTCCTATCTCCTCAAACATCTCCTTGAGCATCTGCTGACGCTTGACCATCTCTGTTGGTCTGGTCATATTGAAGTCATATAATCTGTCCAGACACTTTATCTGCTCTCTGGCGATATCCTCATCGCCCGGAAGATAAAGCTCACATGTGTGCATCTTTTCCAGCTCTGATTTTCCCATTGTAAATACCTCCTGTATTTTATTTTTGTCTTCATAAACCCGCCATGTTGTAAATCCGTTTCTTTTTGACATCGTGGATTATCACATCATGATCACACTGGCTATATGAAAGCAACAGGCACCACCAAACCGCACTAAAGCGCCCATGATGATGCCTGTTATATCGTCGTATATACATTATATTCAAATGTACATACCTGGCGCACTCGGCACCATATATATCATTTAGTTGTACTTGTAGTAATTGATGAGGCAGCCATCTGTTATGATCTGTCTCTCATCGTCTGTGAGTTCTCCAAGTCTCAGCTCTATCTCAGCAAAATCCTTGTTCACAACATAAGCCTTGATGACCTCTGTCTTGTTCTTCACAGCATCCTTGATTCCTGGGATGAATACATAATCGTCATTGTCAAAGTCAAAATCCTTATCAATGACAAATGGAAGCATACCCCAGTTGATAAGGTTTGATCTGTATCTCTTTGTAGCGTACTCCTTTGCAATGTTTGCCCATCCACCGAGAACCTTCTGGCATGATGCAGCCTGCTCACGGGCTGAACCGTCACCTGGCTTAACAGCATAAATGGTACTTCCAACACCTGTGTTGCTTCCGCATACGTCCTCAAACTTCTCCTTGATGGCATGCATAACTTCCTTGACCTCTGGGAATGCCTTACCCATGCACTCACCTGCCTCACGAACCTTCTCTACAGCCTGGATAGCCTTCGCTCTTCCAACGTACTCAGGATCCTTTCTTGACAGAGTGAACTCTGCAAGTCCAAGAGGATTTGATCTGTATGATGAAGTCTCTCCTGATGGGATAAGCTCATCTGTTGTTGTTACAGGATCATGTATAACTGATGCCACCTTGAGGAGAAGGTTGTCTGTAAGAGGAACCATCTCAGGCCAGTCCTTGATGTTTGGACCAAACTTGATCTCAACCGAAGGATCAGCCTTTCCAACACCATTGTAAACTCTTCTGTCGTATATAGCCTTGTCGAAGAAATACTTTGGATGTGTGTACTCTATATCTGCAAGGTCTGTTGCTGATGTCAGATAGCCCTTGTTGGCTGCAGTTGCTGCGATAGAACGCGCATCCATAAGCGCAACAGATGAGATCTGACCATTCTGTATCTTTGAGCCCTCTCTGTTAGGGAAGTTTCTTGTTGAATGTCTGATGGAGAATGCATTGTTGGCAGGTGTATCACCGGCACCAAAGCAAGGTCCACAAAATGCTGTCTTAACGATAGAACCTGTCTCGATGAGATCAGCCAGAACACCGTTCTTTGCAAGCTGCATATATATAGGTGTACTTGCAGGATATACTGACAGTGTGAACTCGTCAGCGCCTATGCTCTTGCCTCTGAGGATATCAGCCGCATCGCAGATATTCTCATATCCACCACCGGCACATCCGGCGATGATTCCCTGCTCAACATACAGCTTGCCATCTCTTACCTTATCCTTGAGTGTAAAGTCGACCTTGCCGTCAAGGCTTACAAGTGCACGCTTCTCAACATCATCAAGGATATCCATGAGGTTTGCATTCAGCTCGTCGATGGTGTATGTGTTGCTTGGGTGGAATGGCATAGCTATCATTGGCTTAACTGTTGACAGATCTACATATACGACTCCGTCATAGTAAGCCACATCGCCAGGATTCATCTCCTTGTATGCCTCACTTCTTCCGTGAATGTCATACCAATCCTTTATCTTGTCATCTGTCTTCCATATTGATGACAGACATGTTGTCTCTGTTGTCATAACATCAATACCGATACGGAAATCTGCTGAGAGCTTGTCAACACCAGGACCAACGAACTCCATGACCTTATTCTTGACATATCCGCAGCCAAATGTTGCTCCGATGATGGCAAGTGCCACATCCTGAGGACCAACCCCCTTCTGTACCTCTCCGTCGAGATAGATTGCGATAACGCCCGGCTTTGCAACATCGTATGTCTTACACAGGAGCTGCTTTGCGAGCTCACCGCCGCCCTCTCCAATAGCCATAGTACCAAGAGCACCGTAACGTGTATGTGAGTCTGATCCAAGTATCATGGCGCCACACTCTGCCAGCATCTCTCTTGCAAACTGATGGATGACCGCCTGATGAGGTGGTACATACACGCCGCCATACTTCTTCGCACATGAGAGGCCAAACATATGGTCATCCTCATTGATGGTTCCACCTACGGCACACAGTGAGTTGTGACAGTTTGTAAGTACATATGGTATAGGGAACTCCTTAAGACCTGATGCTCTTGCTGTCTGGATGATTCCTACAAATGTTATATCATGTGAAGTCATCTTATCGAATTTGATCTTAAGATTCTCCATATTGTCAGATGTGTTATGCTTAGCCAATATTCCGTAAGCAAGTGTGTTCTTTGATGCCTCTTCCTTTGATGGAGCACTGCCAAGCTTTGATGCGAGAACCGCACCTGCCTCAGCATTATCCTCAACCAGCTCTGTACCATGTAACAGATAAGCACCGTTGTCAAATAATTTAATCATACTCTTCCTCCTGGTAATAGCTTTTTGTCATTTATGGAATTGCACACAGATGTATACAAAACCCCATGATTCTCTACATCATACCATATTATTTTCAAATTTTAAATAGTATTATATTACAGCTTAACGCAAAAAATCTGCCATACATGCTCAGGCACATATGGCAGATCCTATGCATCAAATTGAATATACTGTACAGATACCCTTAACCGAAATACCTGTACCTGATACATCCTATCTGACACTATATAATCAATCTCCCCTCAGAGTTAATTATCCTCTGTTACATACACTATACTATTTGTATAATTTTTCCAATAGTTTTGGCAAAAATCGACACAAACGACGCGTATAACAACCTGAACGACATAAATTTTCGTGTACAACACACATATACTTTAATTATACCTATTGTAGAAATTCCCATTTGTATGATAGAATGTTCCTGATATGTTAATAATTTAAGAGTTTTGTTTATCTATCAATTTTTCACAGGAGTGTTTGATTATGAATTTTCTGATTGTTGAGGATGACAATATCCAGCTTACCGGCTTAAAACATATAATTGAAGAAGAGTACGCAGACGCTGTTGTCAACACTGCATCAACTTACAACGATGCCATAACAATAATAGATTCATTTGATATTGATATCTTTTTACTGGACATTGATCTCGGTGGAGGAAAGACCGGATTGGATGTATGTGGTTATCTCCGAAGAATTCCCAAATACAATGACACACCTGTCATCTTCATCACCGACATCACCGTTCCAAACCTTGATGTCATCAACAAGTATCATTGCCAGTATTATTTCTCAAAGCCTTATGACAGAATCGATGTCGTAGGAGGGATCAACTCGGTGCTCACACAGCCTGACGACCAGACATCAAGGATCCGCGTAAAGGATATCCAGGGAATACTTTTCCATATAAGCATGGATGAAATAATTTATGTATGTGCATCCGGCCACCACAAGCACATTTTCACATCCGACGGCGATTTTATCGTCACCAACCCGACCTTCGAGTCAATTTTGCAGGCTGCTGGTGATGTACCTCTGGTCAGATGCCACAAAAGCTATTACTTCAATCCCGACTACATACAGAGCTACGACAGATCCAATTCACTTATAACGCTGAAACTGGCTCAAGAATCCATACCGGTCGGGCGCAAATACAAAACTATTATAGAAACTTACCAGGAGAACAGATAATGGCTGCATATTTTGATTTTCTTTCCAAGATACTGTTTGATACCTTTGTATTTTTAGTATTCTTGATGGCGATATATAATGTAAAATTTTCCCAGATAGCAAAGAGACTTCCACCTTTGCTTCTGCTGACTTTACCAGTCTCTCTGATTGCCACAGTTACAGACTCCATGTTAATATTCACACTGATAACATACATATACTGCTTTGTATTCTACTCTCTGGTATTCCGATATCCGCCGATGAAGATCATAACGGGATACGCAATTACACTTATCATCATGACTATACTGAACCTCATCCAGATGGTTGTCATCATGCAGTTTACGGACAATCCATTCACCAACACTTCAACATATATAACCGAAGCCATGGCTTTCATCATAGCTATACTTTTATACAAATTCGGACATATGGATAAGCTGTACGATGCTCTTATAGTGAAAAATCAGGTATCCAGGAATATAATACTCGCAGTATTTGCCCTCATGGTATCTATGGTTTTATACCAGCGTATATCCCCTAAGGACTTCATGAATATATTTATGACTTTCCTGTTTATAGTCATACTTATCCTCATTTTATACTCGGGAATGTACAAGAACTATATGAGCCTCAGAGAATCCCGGAAGCAGCTACAGTCATATGAACAGTATCTTCCTATTATAGAGGATCTGATAGATCAGGTGCGCATGAGACAGCATGACTACAACAATGAGCTTCAGGCCATCAGCATGCTGCCGATCAGTTACACTGATTATGATTCCCTCGCTGCTGCCCTTTCAAATGAGCTGGATACCTCCTGCAATGACCATGTCATCAAGAATTCGTATCTTCTGAGGATCAACATGAAACTGATCGCAGGTTTTCTGTTCAGCAAGATGAACCTTGCGCAGGAGCATAATATTAATCTGGATATAGATGTCAAAAATTCCACACTCACATCCAAGGCAGCGGAATTTGAGCTTCTGGATGTCATGAGCATTCTGGTGGACAATGCATTTGACGCAACTGAAGACGGAGGTATGATAAAAGTCATCATAGACTCTGACGGCAAGACTACCACCGTGGAAACCTTCAATGCCGGATCGCAGCTCACCGCGGAAATGCGCAAGAACTTCTTCGCAAAGGGCTACTCGACCAAGCCTCTGAAGGATGGAGCTTATTCCAGAGGTATCGGACTTTACAAGCTGAAACAGCTCACATCCAAGTACCATGGTGAAATACTGTTGGACAATCAGACGGTGGATGGACAGAACTGTATCCACTTTGTCGTCAGCATATAATAAATTTTATGATTCCAAATGCTTTTTTATAGTTTTCAGATAACTTATCCCATCGTTAAATCCAACATTTTTAGGTATTTCTGTTATCCGCGTTAAATTTTTTTGTTTTTCGACTTATTTCCTTAATTTTATTCTTTACTTATTATCTATAAATGGTATAATCAAAAGGATTATTTTTCCTAATAAACGGAACTTAATGAGAAATTTTTGACAGGAGATGTGAAAGTGAAAGATACTATCGAAATCAGATGGCACGGACGTGGTGGTCAGGGTGCCAAGACTGCTGCCCTGCTCCTCGCAGATGTGGCATTCAAAACAGGTAAATATGTTCAGGGATTCCCTGAGTATGGTCCAGAGAGAATGGGCGCACCTATCACTGCCTACAACAGGATCAGCAGTGAACCTATCAGAGTACATTCCAACATTTACGATCCACAGTATGTGGTTGTAGTTGACGAATCTCTGATCGAACCTGTACATGTGACTGCAGGTCTCGCCGAGGATGGCGCCATCATTATAAATACACCTAAGACTCCGGACGAGGTCCGTCCACTGCTCAAGGGTTACAAGGGCAGGGTATACACACTTGATGCCAAGGAGATCTCCATGAAGACTCTCGGCAAGAATTTTCCTAACTCTCCTATGCTTGCAGCCATCGTTGCTGTCAGCGGAATAATGGAGGAGGGACCTTTCCTCGAAGATATGAGACAGTCATATCAGCACAAATTTGCCAAGAAACCAGAGGTTATCGAGGGCAACATGGAAGCATTAAAGCTCGCCTTCAGGGAGGTAATGAAGTAATGAGAACAGATATAAGCAAGATACATGACAATAGCAAATGGACAGAGCTCACACCTGGAAACCACGTATACGGCGGTGGCACATCCAAGGCATTTAACACAGGTGAGTGGAGAACTTCAACACCTGTCCTAGACGAGAGCAAATGCGTACACTGTCTTCTGTGCGCACCTGTCTGTCCGGATTCATGCATTCCGGTCGTATCAGGCAAGCGTCTCGCATTTGACCTGGAGCACTGCAAGGGCTGCGGTATATGCGCATACCAGTGCAAATTCGGAGCAATCACTATGAAGGAGGGCAAATAAATGGCTATAAGAGAACGTCTTTCAGGAAATGAGGCTGTGGCACATGCTATAAAGCAGATCAATCCGGATGTTATGCCTGCATTTCCTATAACACCTTCAACTGAGATACCTCAGTTCGTTTCAACATTTATCTCCAATGGAGAGATCGATACAGAATTTATACCGGTAGAGAGTGAGCACAGTGCCATGAGTGCAGCGATCGGCGCAGAGGCTGCCGGCTGCCGTACACTCACAGCCACATCATCATGTGGTATGGCTCTCATGTGGGAGGAGCTCTATGTGGCAGCGTCCAATCGTCTTCCACTTGCCCTCGCACTTGTAAACAGAGCACTCTCCGGCCCTATCAACATCAACTGTGACCACTCAGACAGTATGGGCGCACGTGATACAGGCTGGCTTCAGATATACGCAGAGAACAACCAGGAGGCATATGACAACTTTGTTCAGGCATACAGAATATCTGAGCACAAGGATGTCAGACTTCCTATCATGATATGTCAGGATGGTTTCATCACAAGCCATGCCGTTGAAAACATCACCCTCATCGAGGATGATCTCGTAAAGAAGTTTGTAGGTGAATACACCCCTGAGCAGTATCTGTTAAATCCTGAGATGCCTATGGCTGTCGGTCCTTACGCCACATCTCCTTACTATATGGAGACTAAGATGGCTCAGAACACTGCCATGAAGAATGCAAAGCAGGTTATTCTTGACGTTGCAAAAGAATTCGAGGAGATGACAGGCCGTCACTACGGATTTTTTGAGGAGTACAGACTTGACGACGCTGACTACGCCATCGTTATGATCGGTTCTGCTGCCGGAACAACAAAGGAAGCTATAGATGAGCTGAGAAACGAAGGCAAGAAGGTCGGGCTTCTCAAGATCAGAGTGTTCAGACCATTCCCTGGCGAGGAGATTGCAAAGGCTCTCGCCCACACCAAGGCTGTGGCAATCCTTGACAGATCGGAAGGATTCAGAGCAGGCGGCGGGCCTCTCTCAGCAGAGGTCAAGGAGCACCTGTATGACATTCAGGCAACCACAAAGGCTGTCAGCTACATCTACGGTCTCGGCGGACGTGACTACACTGTGGACAGCGCCAAGGGCGTATTTGCACAGCTTGAAGACATGATAGAGAACGGTGCTGAGATTCCTCAGTATCAGTACATAGGACTTAGACAGTAGGAGGTAAGATGAAATGGCATATAATTTTAAAGAAGTAATGAACAAGCCTGAGCGTCTTGCTCCAGGTCATAGAATGTGTGCAGGCTGCGGTGGTACTATCACTGTCAGAACTGTACTCCGCGCCCTTCACGAGGGCGACAAGGCGGTCATCGGTAACGCCACAGGATGTCTTGAGGTTTCAACCTTCATGTATCCTTACACAGCATACGAGGACAGCTACATACACAATGCATTTGAGAACGCAGGCGCTACCCTCTCCGGTGTTGAGACAGCGTACAACGTTCTGAAGAAAAAAGGCAAGATAGATGACACATATAAATTCATCACATTTGGCGGTGATGGCGGAACTTATGACATCGGACTTCAGTCACTGTCAGGTGCCATGGAGCGTGGACATGACATGGTATATGTGTGCTATGACAACGGAGCATACATGAACACCGGTATCCAGCGTTCATCAGCTACTCCTATGTATGCTGACACCACAACCACACCAGTAGGCTCACAGTCAAATGGTAAGATGCAGAACAGAAAAGATCTCGCACAGGTCATGGCTGCCCACGACATCCCATATGTCGGACAGTCTACTCTTCTCGGCAACATGCGTGATCTCTACGAGAAGGCTGAGAAGGCTATCTACACACCTGGCGCAGCTTTCCTCAACGTCATGTCACCATGTCCTAGAGGATGGAGATACCCTACAGAGAAGATCATGGACATCTGCAAGCTGGCAGTCGAGACATGTTACTGGCCTCTGTTCGAGGTTATCGAGGGCAAATGGATCCTCTCCTACTCTCCTAAGAAGAAGCTTCCTATCGAGGACTTCCTGAGAACGCAGGGCAGGTTCAAGCACCTGTTCAAGCCTGAGAACGAGCACCTTCTCGTTCAGTATCAGCAGGAGGTTGACCGCCGTTGGGAGGATCTGCTGTATAGATGTTCTAAGAATTAGTTAACGAACGGACGAAAGAAAGCCCGCCCAGGGCATATAAACGATTACGTTTGTCTTCCTTCGTTTCAGCTTGCTTCTATCTGCATGCGGCTACGCACGCGATAAGGGCGTTTGTGTGCTTCGCCTTAGCAAGAAGCGCTGAAACTCAGTCGACTGCACTACCAATCGTTATATATGCCCTGGGCGGGCTTTCTTTCTGTTTCCGTATATATTCTAATTATTAGAACGTCAAATCATATTTTTAATTTAATTCTGAACTGCTGATTGATACATATTACACCATATGTATTTAAATGTCAGTTAAATGGCACCTCGTAGAAATCATTGAGAGTATATTGCGCATCTTCGCCATCTTCATCTTCGGTTGTTGTTTTCCAGAACATTTTAACCTTGGAGAAAGCCCTTCTTTCCCTCAGAGTCAAGAAGAATATGATATTCCATGCTGCCATCCTCGAGCACATAGTTCTGAACCAATTCATCATCTCTGAACACTAGCTGTCCATTTTCATCAAGAACATTCCTGGCATAAAAGCTGCTGAGATTGCTAACCTCTTTTCCATCCAAAGTGCAATACATCATCACCTCCTTGACCTGCATATTAACAAACCGATATGACTTTCATATGTCCATTATAACAATTTACTACAAATATGTGCTATAGTGATATACATACATTACATGGAGGTAGAAAACCATTTGAATTGGACCGAAGGACTTATTAACGCAATTGATTATATTGAGACTCACCTTATTGACGGTGAAGTATTGGACCAAAATACAATAGCCAGGCAGGCTTACTCTTCTCCCGACAACTTCAGAAAAGTATTTCATCTAATCACGGGATATACTATAGGGGAATATATCAGAAACCGCCGGCTTTCCCTGGCTGGAGAAGAACTCATTTCATCCAACCGCACGGTGACTGATATTGCACTTGAATACGGATATGACACACCCGAAAGCTTCACGAAGGCTTTCACACGCTTTCATGGAAACTCTCCAACTTATGTTCGAAATAACAAGTCCGGTCTCCATAATTTCACCCGGATTGTATTAAGGGTCACAGCAGATGGGGGATCTATGCTCAACTACAGAATCGTTAAGATCAACAACATGTGTATTGCCGGTTATTCCAGGGTTTTCACAAGCCTCGATACCGCGAAAAATAATGTTCTGATTCCAAAATTTACAAGAGAATGTTGCAGTCAAAGCTGGGATAAACTAATGGAAATTAAATCCACTGATGAAAAACCAAATAACTGCTTATTCGGTTACAGATCAAATGATTTTATAAATATTGATAAGTTCAATAATGAAATTTCATGCTTTAATTACACATTTGGACGAATGATCACAAAACAAGAAATTTCCGGATTAAATATATCCGATTATTCGATAACAAGCATTCCTGACGGCGAATGGATCTGTTTTGACTGTTCAGATACTACTCCTGCCGGGCAGCAGTCACTTTGGTATAAAATTTACACAGAATTTCTACCATTTTCTCATTATAACATAGCGCCTGACATAACCTTAGAGTGTAGCAATGTATCATTAAAAAAGAAACAAAATTACCTTCTCCTGCAAATCCGCCCCGACAAGGTTTAACCATTGCTGACAGGTCATAATGCAACTCCTGTGATATTGTTTTTATAGTATTTCTCACTTATATGATAATTACTAAATACAATCAAAGGAGGCCTTTTATGAAAAAGGAATTAACAATTTTGACCACATTCAGCATAGCTATTATATTAGTTGTCACCGGGTGTCAGCACTCGTCAGCATCTAAGAATGGCTCTACTGTCACCCAATCGGTCACCAGCTATTCTTCATCCGAAGATACGTCAATCAAAGAAGCAACAACAAGTGAAACCTCAGTCAAAGAAATCACAACTGAGGAGCTTACTACAGAAGCGCCAACTCCAACAGTTTTACTTCCAGAGGAACGTGCCAGCATAACCATGGGAAAACTCTCTCCCGAGCACATGTATTATAACGAGGTGACAACTCTTGATCCCGCCTGTGCAGACTATATCAACGAATTATCCATTTATGATGCTGAGATAGATGACACTTTTGTTGTCCATATATCTCTTCCACCTGATTATAACGAAGCAAGCTCATATCCAATGGTTGTTATGACCGATGGAGTCTGGAGACTCAGTGATCACCCTGAACTCAGACCTCTTATGACATCTGGCCAGATACAGGACGTTATCCTTGTCAGCATAGGGTATCCAAACACTTACAATTATGATGTCATCAGAAAAAGAGATCTCCAGACTAACCCTGATTCATTCCTGCATTTTATTGTAGATAATCTGATTCCTTACCTGGAAGAAATATACTCTGTAAACCCTGAAAATATGACTCTCACAGGACATTCCCTGGGTGGATACTGGGCTTACTACGCTCTGTTTCATAATGACACTATAGGAAAGAATACATTTACAAATTATTATATTGGCAGTCCTTCCATGTGGGCAAATACTGACGGCAAATTCATGTCTACGTACGAAGAAGAATATTACAACAGAACACAGACTCTAAATGCTAATGTCTATGTAACCGTAGGTGCAGATGAGGATAAAAACTTCATATCTTCTATCGAGGATTTCTACAATGATTTACAAGAGAGAAATTATTCTGGCTTAAACCTAACCTACGAAAAAATAGAAGGCTATGACCATAACACAGTCTTTAAGCCTTCTATCAAAAATACTCTTCTTATGTTCTATAAAAAAGATTCCGAATAACTATCTGTAGAACCACCAGCATCCATATCTAGGCATGACTGCTCCAAGCTCGCGGAGTGTCTTGCCTGATATGAGATCGGTATATATGTCAGCCTGATCCTCAGGCATAGTCCAGATGAGCTGATCCATGTTGCTGAAGTTGAAAAATGCCCTCAGCTCATGTCCCGCATATTCCCTCACTATTCCGAGGACGCTTGCACATCCTGTCTCCATGGTGTAGACATTTGCATTACATGAAAATACATCATGCGATGCTCTTATATCCTCCATGTGGCGCAGCGCGTCAAATATCTTCATGGCTACAGGATCTTTATTTTCAACCTTGTCCCATGGGAAGTTTCCTCTGTGCAGATATCTGCTGTCCGCACATTTGTCCGGATCATTCTTATAAGTATAATCGTTTGTCTGTCCTATCTCATCACCGCTGTACAGAACCGGGATTCCGCTCTGTGCCAGCAGGTATCCATGAAGCATGAGATCACAGGCAATGGCCTGTTCGATCTTGTCTGCATTTGCCTCGTACTGGCCGGCCTCAAGGCCTGACAGGGATGCTGTTGTTCCACACAGACGGGCATCTCCGAGTCTAGGATCATCGTTATAGAGCTCACCTCTGGAATCACTGTTGTATCCCTTTCCTGTGAAATAGTCATTCAGGAACTTCTTGTGTGCCACCTCATCTATGCCGAACTGTGCCAGCCAGTCATAGTCAAGTCCCCAGCCGATATCATCGTGGCATCTGAGGTAATTCAGGAACACATAATCCTTTGGAAGTGCACACACCTGATCCATCTGGCGCTTTAAGAGTCCTACATTCTTCGTGGCTATCGTATTCCACGTGGATGCCATGGTTGTCACGTTGTAGAGCATATGGCACTCTGGCTTGTCAACTGTTCCAAAGTATGGAACTACCTTGGAAGGCTCCATAACGACCTCTCCGAGAAGAAGGACTCCCGGACATACTATCTCACTGATTATCCTCATCATACGGACAAGAGTGTGAACCTGTGGAAGGTTACGGCAGTTTGTGCCTATCTGCTTCCATATATACGGAACAGCGTCGAGTCTGATGACATCTATACCTCGGTTTGCCATATAGAGCATGTTGCCGACCATGTCGTTGAACACCATAGGATTTGCATAGTTCAGATCCCACTGGTATGGGTAAAATGTAGTCATGACCACCTGATTGCAGTCATTTATCCATGTGAAGTTACCAGGCGCCGTAGTTGGGAATACCTCAGGCACAGTCTCCTCATATATGTTAGGAACGAACCAATCATCATAGAAGAAATATCTGGATCTTGCAACAGGATCTCCATTTCTCGCTGCCCTTGCCCACTCATGATCCTCACTTGTATGGTTCATTACGAAATCCAGACAGCAGCTTATACCCTGTCTGTGACACTCTGCAGTGAGGTTCTCCAGATCCTCCATGGTTCCAAGCTCAGGCTTTACCTTTCTGAAATCCGCAACAGCATATCCGCCGTCATCTCTGCCCTTAGGGCTTTCCAGCAGCGGCATAAAATGAAGATAATTCACACCACATGACTTCACATATGGAAGCTTTTCTTTTACACCCTTCAGTGTTCCCGCGAATGCATTTGTGTACATCATCATACCTAACAGATCATTCTGCTTATACCAGTCCGGATTCTTGACACGGCTTCTGTCCAGCTTCTTGAGATCAGCATTTCTCTCCTGATAATAACCATACAGAGAATCGCACAGCCAGTCAAATGCCTCCATATTGTTGTTATAGAGCTCGCAGTAGAGCCACTTGAGCTCGTCATATCTCTCATCAAATCTCTTTGTATATTCTGCAGTCTTTTTCACTGTCTTTGAACCTGCCATTTATCTTCTCCTTTTCTGACTATAGTCAATTAACTTATCATTCTCATTTTATTTACATAATCTGTATCATTACCGTACACAACCTGTTTTAATCTGTTGCCGTATTTTTATCTATTACTGTCTCTCGGCAATGAGCTTCTCAACCTCGGATCTCTCCGGCATAACCTTGAGTGCTCCCTTGCGTGTTGTGATGATCGATGCAGCAGCATTTGCGAATACAAGCATCTCTGTAAGCTTATCAGTGTCAAGATCTTCAAGTCCATTATCAAGTACATAATTCAGCACGCATGCACAGAAAGTGTCCCCGGCGCCTGTGGTCTCTATAGTATTCTCCTGGATAAACGGCTTTGCCTCAGCGACTACATCCCCGTAGTATGCACGGCTTCCATCTCTTCCCATGGAGAGAAGTATCAAAGGTATATTGTATGTGTCCTGAAGTATCTTTATACCCTCGTCAAAATCCTCTCTTCCTGTGAACCACTGTATCTCATTATCTGATATCTTGAGCACATCACACTGTCTCATACCCCAGTCAATCTGATCATGGGCCTCGTCCAGTGTCTTCCACAGAGGCTCCCTGAGGTTCGGGTCAAATGTGACGATGCATCCAGCCTCCTTTGCAGCAGCCACAGCCTTCTGTGTTGCAGCACGTGACACTTCATATGTCAGTGAGAGTGATCCGAAATGGAACAGCCTGGCATCCTTTATGATACTCTCATCCACCTCATCTGCGCTTAACATAATATCCGCTCCCGGATTCCTGTAAAATGAAAAGTCTCTGTCTCCGTCCTCGTATGTATGCACAAACGCAAGTGTTGTGTGTACATCCCTGTCAAACTTCAGATTGTCAGTGTTGATCCCGGCATCAGCCACAACACCGGCAAGCATTTTTCCAAGGAAATCATCCCCTACTTTTCCAACAAATGCAGTCTTCTTGCCAAGCTTCTGCAGCATAGCGAGAACATTACATGGTGCTCCGCCTGGATTGGCCTCCATCATCATATTGCCCTGGCCGCTGAGCCCGTTCTGTGTAAAGTCTATGAGCAGTTCTCCAAGTGCCACAACATCAAATCTCTTCATGGTACATATCCCCCTTATAATCTAAAATAAATACGTGCCTGTTTATTTAACTGTTTATCAGCAACAACAAACGCATGAAACATGTTTCACCATATATGTGTATTCTACATTTTATCATCGCCAGCCGTCAAGATGATTTTTAAATATGTGTTGTTTTTATTATAGCAGACATACAATTTTAGCATATGGCGACATCTATAATATTCTTGTATTTATGTAACACGAGGCCTTGTAGATATTCATCTCAGTTCTACGCAATAGCATGCTCCAATTCGTTGCTCATAAAAAACATCCCCTGATCATCTGTAATCATAACCCGGGGATGTTCTCCTAATTCAACATGTATTCGCTTTAAATATATGGCTGTTTTGACATATACCGCATTGTATTTACAGTTTTGTCACATTTGCCGCCTGTGGACCCTTTTCACCGTCCACAACCTCATACTCTACTGTATCTCCCTCTTCAAGAACCTTGAAGCCCTCCATATTCAGTGCTGAGAAATGTACAAATACATCTGCTCCATCCTCATCACATATAAAGCCGTAGCCTTTCTTTGCATTAAACCATTTTACTTTTCCTGTCTTCATACTGCTTCCTCCTTAAAAACTACCTGGATTCTTATGATCTGGCTGGTCGTCACCCGCCTGATGTACAAAAAAGGGGCACAGAACGATATCGTTCTGTGCCCCTTTGCACTTACATTGACATTATATGACCTGTTGTCTCATATTGCAAGTTTATTTTTTTCGTGATTTTATATCTTTCCGGATATCATCAGCAACAGCCGTCACTGACTTTTCTATATCAGCTATATCATCCTTTACCTCTTCTGAGATCTCAGATGCCTCCTTTTTCAACTCAGCAGTCTTCTTCTCGGCTTCCTTTTTCAGCTCATCTGCCTTCTTCTCCGCCTCTTTCTTCAGCTCAGCCGCTTTCTTCTCGGCATCCTTCTTTATCTCCTCAGCCTTCTTCTGTGCCGCTGCAGCCTTTCTCTTTGCTGCGTCCACACGCTTCTTTGCAGCAGCCTTGGCCTCAGCTTCCTTCTTCTCAAGCTCAGGTGTCATATCCGTGTAATCGTACTCAAACACAACTGTTGAGAGTGGTGGAACCGTGATGTCTATACTGTAAGGAGTTCTGGCATTCTTCTTGTCCACTGCCTTGACCGGCTTGCCGTTGAGTCTGCCCTTTCCGCCAAACTGTACATCATCTGAGTTGAGTATCTCCTTGTATGTCGTGTAGCACGGAACCGGTATACTGTAATTATCTCTCTCAACCGGAGTGAAGTTGCATACGAAAAGCAGCTGCTTCTTCGGAGTTGAGCCTCGTCTTACAAATGAAAGTATGCTCATGTCTGGGTGATCGCAATCTGTCCACTCAAATCCCATTGGATCTGTGTCATTCGCATACATCGCATCATTGGTATTGTAAAGCTTGTTGAGCGCTTTGACATACCTCTCCATGCCCTGATTGAGCGGATTGTCTAAGACGAACCAGTCAAGGCTTCTCGCCTCACTCCACTCTCTAGGCTGTGCAAATTCCTGCCCCATAAAGAGCAGCTTCTTGCCCGGATGTCCATACATGAATCCGTACGCAGTTCTGAGATTTGCGAATTTGTCCTCCTCGCTGCCAGGCATCTTTTCTATCATTGAACGCTTAAGATGAACTACCTCGTCATGGGATATGACGAGAACATAGTTCTCAGCATACGCATACGAAAGACTGAAAGTCAGCATGTTCTGGTTGTTCTGTCTGAAATATGGATCCATCTGCATATACTCAAGGAAGTCATTCATCCATCCCATATTCCACTTGAACAGGAAACCAAGTCCGTCCATGGATGCCGGAGCAGTTACACCTGCCCACGCTGTTGACTCCTCTGCTATTAGATATGCCCCCGGATTTCTCTCATCCATGATGCTGTTTATATTCTGCATAAGTGCTATTGCCTCAAGGTTCTCGTTTCCACCATGCTCATTCGGAAGCCACTGTCCATCCTGCTTGCCATAGTCGAGATACAACATGGATGCCACAGCATCCACGCGGAGTCCGTCTATATGGAACTTCTCGACCCAGAACAGAGCATTTGCCGTGAGGAAGTTTGCCACCTCATTGCGGCCATAGTCAAATATATATGTGCCCCAGTCAGGATGCTCTCCTCTTCTTGGATCCGGATGCTCATAGAGAGGCATCCCATCAAAACGTCCAAGTCCGTGCGCATCCCTAGGAAAGTGTGCTGGCACCCAGTCGAGGATAACACTGATTCCCTTGCTGTGCATATAATCAACGAAATACATAAAATCTACTGCATCACCATACCTGCTGGTCGGTGCATAATAATTGGTAACCTGGTAGCCCCATGAGCCGTCAAATGGATACTCTGATATACCCATGAGCTCTACGTGCGTATATCCCATCTCATTGAGATAGTCTGCCACCATAGGAGCGAGCTCCCTGTATGTGTAGAAGCCTGCATCGTCATCCTCAACCTTCTTGTGCCATGAGCCGAGATGCATCTCGTATATGGACATAGGCATGCGCATTCTGTCAGTACGGCTGATCTTGCTTCTATCCTTCATCCATGATGTATCCTTCCACTTATAGCTGCTTATGTCTGCAACCACTGAGGCATTTTCCGGTCTCATCTGACACTGGTTGCCATATGGATCAGCTTTGTACAGTATCTCACCATATCTGGTCATGATCTGATACTTGTACACAGCGCCCGGCTCCACGCCCGGCAGGAACAGTTCGTATATTCCCTCATTCGCTGTGATCTGCATAGGATTTACATTACCATCCCAGAGATTGAAATCACCGACTACACTGACACGTCTTGCATGAGGAGCCCACACTGCAAAGTAGGTTCCACGTACACCGTCTATAGTCATAGGGTGTGCGCCAAGCTTCTCATATATATTGTAATGTCTGCCCTCCGCAAAAAGGTATGTGTCAAAATCCGTGATAAGCGATTCAAATGAATATGGATCTGCACTGTTTATAATGGTGCCATCCTCATATGTGGTGACAACATTGTACTTGTTGCCATCGTACTCCTTCTTATCAAAATAAATGGCGAACAGTCCTTCATTTGTCATCTGTTCCATGGTGTGTATCTTCTTACCTGTGCGCGATGTAACCTCTACCCTGATCGCCCCCGGCTTGTACACAACGATTATCTGACCTTCACCATAATCATGGATTCCCAGCAAATGCTTTGGCGCATTGATCTTGCTGGCAATGAGCTCATCATAGAGCACCCAGTTTATCCACTCCTCGATTCTTTTTCTCATAACTACCTCCCATTATGTAACCTTCTATCTGAATTTGTGTGGACGTGATTTCTTATAGCTTATAACCCTGACTATGATAGTAACCACAAGTCCAACAAATATCGTTCCAACATACACCCAAAGAACCTTCGTTCCCGTACCGGCAGGTATTATATCCGGCAGGACATCGTGTCCCGGAAAAAGCTCCGCATAGCTTTCTCCAAACACCATTCTTCTTATTCCATACATGATTCCGCTGCCGGATACCGCCATGGCTATGAAGCTGATTATTCCTATTATAACGCCTGCAGCGCCGCCCCATACAACACACTCATACAGTCTCCTTCTCCTTATGACTACAAAGCATGCCACCAGAAGCACAATGGATATGAACACACCATTGCTTGCCTTGGATTTGATGTCTGCAAGCTGTTCAAGCCTCATCACATTCTCAGTGGACAGATATACGTTGCCAAGCCTGTACTCCTGCTCGCTGTCCCCATCCAGAGCATCCAGCACGATACTGTATTCCACCCACGCATCAAATTCTGATAATTCCTCAGTCTGTCCGTTATTCATGACTGAACTTATCGTGCCGCTATTACTCGGCTTGTAGCTCTTCTCCGCAACCCTGCAAACGCTGAACGAACACATTATCGCCGTGGAGATGATCAGCAAGACCAGCGAAAGTGCCATTATCACCTGAAAAAATCTATATTTAAACATCTGTATATTTCTCTGCTTTTCCTGTATTATAATATGTATGGATCATTAAGACCCACTGCATATATGATACCATTTACCCCTTTTTATGTAAAGGAAAGTAACATGTTGTTTTACTTCATTTTTCTTAGGAAACAACATGAAAATAATCTACGAAAATGCGCATTTTTTTGTTTTTTAGTCTTGACAACGAATTGCGTTTCATCTATTATATGTGAGTATGTTTACATTGAATTGTCCGTGTCCGGTTTTAATGTAAAACCTTATTATATTTAATTAGATTTTATGGAGGTAAGAATTTTGGCTAATATCAAATCTGCAAAGAAGAGAATCAATGTTATCGAGAAGAAGACACTTAGAAACAAGATGATCAGGTCTAAGGTTAAGACAGTTATCAAGAAGGTTGAGGCTGCTATCGCTGCTGGTGATAAGGCTGCTGCTCAGCAGGCACTTGTTGTTGCTACATCAGAGATCAACAAGGCTGCTTCAAAGGGCATCTACCACAAGAACAACGCTGCTCGTAAGGTATCACGTCTTGCAGTTGCAGTTAACAAGATGGCTTAAGCATCTGGCTGATAACTACATAACTTTGACACAAGGATTTGGATATATTAAACGGCTGCATATATTTGAACCAATCATAGTTATATAAAAAATAACCACTGTTTTCACAGTGGTTATTTTTTTGCCTCAATATCTAATATCATCACCAGTCTCCTACTGCATCTCACACAGCTCCACGATCATGACCTCCATCGCCGCGTTATCCATAACCTGTCCGGTCTTGAGCTTGTAGTCCATGTCCTGACAGTTCTCCACTATGTCTTTAAGCTGTGCCATGCTGTAGCCCCTGCACTGAGCCTTGTAATTCTTCACCGCCCACACCGGGCATCCTGCGATCTTCGCCAGGCTGGCGTCTTGCGCGCCATCTGATAATGCCATCTTTACCAGAAGGAGCTTGTTGAACTGTCTCATGATACATGCGTTTATCATGATCGCCGATTCCTTATTCTCAAGAAGATCGTGATACATACTGCAAGCCTTCTCCTTCTGCTTTGCAATGATGAAGTCTATCATCTGATACACCTTGCTCTCCGCATCCTGACTGCACAGAAGATCCACATCATGCTCGCTGACCTGCTTCGTGTCTCCGGCGTAGCTTATCATCTTGTCAACCTCATTCTTGATACAGTTCATATCCATGTTAGCAGCTTCGATTATCTTGTATATCGCCGTGTCTGTGGTGGCAACACCATCGGCACGGAACAGTGACTTCACCCACGTGACCATCATCTTCTCATCAGGGGTCGCAAAATCCAGAGCCTCTCCATTCTTGTCCACAGCCTTGAACAGCTTATACCTGGTGTCCACATCCATCTCTACAAATATGGCAACTGATGTATCCTCTATCTCCACCAGCTTCTTTGCAAAATCCTCGTTGCTGCTCTTGAACAGACCACTGTTCTCCACAAGGACAACTCTTCTGTCCGCAAAAAATGGCATCTCGTTGCAGAATGCAAGAAGCTCAGATGTATCGATCCCATTTCCGGCAAATTTCATAAAATTCAGATTATCGTCCTTATCAGTCAGAGCCGACAGCAGCTTATCTCTGTACTGGTTCACGAGATACCTCTCCTCCCCATACAGAAGATATATCTTGGCAAACTCCCCCGTCTTTATATGTTGGTTTATGACCGCCATCGCGTTCTTTTTTTCTTTTTTCTTTGTTGCAGCCATTACGTTTCTCCTTCATCAAGCTTATGTCTCACAATATGATTTTCAAAATACAGTACCAGTTTCTACCATAATTATATCTTATGTGGCAAATCTGACCTGTTTTTCTATGTATTTTGATAATATCAGAGGTTATCTGACCTGTTTTTATAATCACATATTGATTATTTCTATAATGTCACTTTGGTTTTATAATCACCTACAGATTGTGAGTTTATGTACACTCACTCCAATAAACACAAATCTAATTATAACGGAGGTTCAACATGGAGACAACAGAAAGATATAAGTTAAATAAGGAACTTGCCCAGATGCTTAAGGGCGGAGTTATCATGGACGTTACAACACCTGAGCAGGCTAAGATCGCTGAGGCTGCCGGCGCTTGTGCAGTTATGGCACTTGAGAGAATCCCAGCAGATATCAGAGCTGCAGGTGGTGTATCACGTATGAGTGACCCACAGATGATCAAGGGAATCCAGAACGCTGTATCAATCCCTGTTATGGCTAAGTGCCGTATCGGACATTTCGCAGAGGCTCAGATCCTTCAGGCCATCGAGATCGATTACATCGACGAGAGCGAGGTTCTCTCACCAGCAGATGACGTATACCATATCGACAAGAGACAGTTCAAGGTTCCTTTTGTATGTGGTGCCAAGGATCTCGGCGAGGCCCTCAGAAGAATCAACGAGGGTGCTTCAATGATCAGAACTAAGGGCGAGCCTGGTACAGGTGATATCGTTCAGGCCGTAAGACATATGAGAAAGATGAACAGCCAGATCGCTGAGATCGTCAGCATGAGAACAGATGAGCTGTATGAGGCAGCTAAGAAGCTTGAGGTTCCTTACGATCTCGTTCAGTACGTACATGAGAATCACCGTCTCCCAGTTGTAAACTTCGCAGCCGGCGGTGTTGCTACTCCTGCCGACGCAGCTCTCATGATGCAGCTCGGTGCTGAGGGTGTATTCGTAGGTTCAGGTATCTTCAAGTCAGGAGACCCTGCTAAGCGTGCTGCTGCCATCGTTCAGGCAACAACAAACTACAATGACGCTGATCTCGTTGCAAAGCTTTCAGAGGGACTTGGTGAAGCTATGGTTGGTATCAACGAGCAGGAGATCGCAATCCTCATGGCAGAAAGGGGTAAGTAATATGCAGGTTGGTGTATTGGCAGTACAGGGAGCTTTCGCAGAGCATGAGCATGTACTTTCCGAGCTCGGCGTATCATGCTTAGAACTTAGAAATGCCGGAGATCTGAACAAGCCTTATGACGCCCTGATCCTTCCTGGCGGTGAGAGCACAGTCCAAGGAAAGCTTCTCAGAGACAGCGACATGTTCGACACTATAAAGTCTCAGATCGAGGGTGGCATGCCGGTTCTTGCCACATGTGCAGGACTTATTCTTCTGGCACAGCACATCGAAGGTGATGACACTGTACACCTTGGCACTCTCCCTGTCACAGTAAAGAGAAATGCCTACGGAAGACAGCTTGGAAGCTTCCACACAGAGGCCGAGCTTAAAGGTATCGGTGAGGTTCCTATGACTTTCATCCGTGCACCTTATGTGGCTGAGGTTTCACCTGAGGTTGATGTCCTTGCAACAGTTGATGACAAGATCGTGGCGGTTAAGTACGGCAACCAGTTTGCCCTCTCCTTCCACCCTGAGCTTGACAGCGACTACAGGATCCACAAGGCATTTGTAGACAGTATCCAGTAATATATTGACTACAGTCTAAAACATATATCAATAAAGAAAAGCCTGTGACATATACAGCAGTTATCTGCCGGTATATGTCACAGGCTTTTTCTAATCTATTTTTCCGGTATGCTCCAGGCCATCAAAGTCCGTCATACTCTCATGCTCAGGAAGCTTTGTGAGCGGTTCTTCCTTCTCCTCTATCTTCTCAAGGATCTCCTTGTATTCATTATCCTTGATGTGGTTGCCGATGATCTCCGCCACATCCGTAACTGTGACAAATGCAGAAGAATCTATGGAATTGATGATGTTCTTCAGCTCACCGATCTCAAATCTCGTGATAACACAGTAGAGCACTGTCTTGTTGCCGCTTATCATTCCCTTGCCCTGCATGATGGTAACTGTTCTTCCAAGCTTCTTGTATATCTTGTCTGCCACCTCTCTGGCATCATCAGTTATGATCATGGCTGCCTTCGCCTGCTCAAGACCGGTCTCAACCATATCAAGCACCTTTGATGTTATAAAGTATGTAAGAAGACTGTACATCGCCCTGTCCAGACCAAAGAGCATTCCCGCAATAGAATATATGATCAGATTCATGCCCAGAACAACTCTTCCAACCGGCCAGTCTTTTTTCTTGTTCAGCATGATGGCCACGGTCTCCGTTCCATCCAGACACCCGCCGAACTTGATGATGATACCAACTCCAAGTCCAAGTATCACACCGCCGAAGCACACCGCAAGTATGGTCTCTGAGGTTGCATTTTCAAGGGGTTTGAATATCTCCACAAATACTGAGAATACAGCCATGGAATAACCGGACTTCACCATGAACATCTTACCAAGCTGTCTTGAACCTATTATAAGAAACGGAACATTAAGAACGATCGTCAGAATACTCAGGGACACTTCTGTGAGATTATTGATCATGATACCTATACCGATGACTCCTCCGTCAAGTATGGTGTTCGGCACGAGAAATTCTTCGATAGCAAATGCAGCTATAACTGCGCCAAGTGTCAGCATTACAAATTCCAGCAGTAATTTTAGTTTTTTTGTCATACTCATCTTCCTTTCCACATCATAGTCGTTTCTTCCTTCCCCTGTTCTCCTTTCAGAATTCTTATTCTCATAACTCCCTGATCATCTGTATCCGGTTACCGAAATTTCACCATCCGTTATCTCTACACATATAGCTCCATGGTCTATGGTACTCATTACATCAGCTCCACAGGCATCCAAACGCTCCAGTGTCTCCCCGTGCGGATGACCATATCGGTTATTCTCCCCCGCCGATATGATCGCAAGATCCGGGTCGACTGCTCTCAGGAACTCCCCACTCGTAGAATATCTGCTGCCGTGATGTCCGACCTTCAACACATCAGCACTCAGATCACCGCCCTCCGAGATAAGCTCCCGTTCTCCATCTTCTCCCAGGTCTCCCGTAAATAAAACACTGTACCCTCGATACTCCAGACGGATAACCGCAGAAAGATCATTTGCATCTTTTATATCAGTTTTTTCGGACGGATGCAAGAAATTTAACCACACCTTAGCTGCATCCTTGCCACAGGACATTTGAAAACCGCCGTCCATATATATGATATTTACGCCTCTTTTCTCTGCCAGCTCAAGCAGTTCACCCATATTTTCAATATCACCATACATCGGAACCACAAGATTATCTATTCTGATACCGGAGTTCGTATCGCTTAGAAGATATTGGATACCGGACACATGATCCTTATCTCCGTGTGTCACAAATGCATAATCTACATGAGCTGCACCATAAAACTTTAGAACAGGCACCATCACGTACTCACCAACCTTATTGCTACTCGACGAGCCCCCATCTATCAATATATTTACTCCCATGCCAGACCTTATAAGTATGCCGTCTCCCTGACCAACATCCATAAATACAACTCTGAACTCCCGGTCAAATGAAGCTGCTTCGTAACACACGCAGCACAAGGTCATGATCACAGCAGCGCACAGACAGACCATCCGCCTCCTCATCCTGGCGCAGTCTGCGCTCTTTGCTCTTACAAGCAGGATCAACACTCCAACCATAGCCATATAAAATACTACGATCATCATAACCGACACATGGCCTGTATTTATACTGTAAAATGGAAGCTTCATCGCCCATTCGCAAAGCTGCCTGTATATTGCAAGTATCAGCTTCACAGGAAACGCTCCTATGCACACCGCCATCTCATTGCCCTGTAGTATCCCGGGAAAAATAAGCATAGCCGCAATCACGACGATACTCACGAATATTATCACAGAAACCAATGGCACTATGAGCAGATTCAGAAAGATCGAATACAGCGGAAACTGGTAATAATAGAATATAACAAGCGGTCCGGTGGCAAGTGTTATCGCCAGATTCATTACAAGTGTGCTGACTACCTTATTCTTAGCTGGAATAAGCTTTTTCATAAGTGCTCCAGGCACCGCCATCCCCAGCACTGCGGCAAAAGACAACTGAAATCCGGCATCAAGGATGATACCCGGATCAATCATCGCCTGTATGACTGACGCGGTTCCCGCGGATGTAAGCATATCAGGGCTTCGCCCCTTTACCTGACCGATCACAGATATCACCATCATTATCATGGCTCTTACAGTTGAACTCGCCATCCCGGTCATAACTCCGTAAAGTACGATCACAGATATAGCCATTATACCTGATGCCATATATGACCCTGTAAGCCTTCGCAGCACGCCGAATAATGTCATTCCTATTATTGCTATGTGCACACCGGATATCGCCAGAATATGAGCTATTCCATTCATCTGAAACAGCTTCTTCGTATCCCTGTCAATGCCGCTCTTATCCCCCAGTAGCATTGCCTTTATCACCGAGCCATCCGTCTCTCCAAACACACTGTCTGTGATCTCCCCGGACTTTATACGCAGCCTGAACAGAATGTCTCCTATACGGCTGTAGTCCTCTCCACACTCCAGAATGGAGATATCCTTTCCTACTATATATATTCCCTTGTGCGAATAATATTCCCGCGCATCGAATTCGCCCGGATTATCTGCAGAGTCCGGCCTTGACAGACTGCAGCTTAAGGTCAGCTTCATTCCGGTCTTCAGGCTTCCCACGTCTTCCATGTACAGCAATACCTTTGATCTTCCCCGGTATTCCACAGTTTCTTCTGAGTCGCCTCCGCCAAATGTTATCCATTCCGCATACACATATACCCGCCATTCATCGCCGGACTGCCTGATCTCGTACACCTTTCCTTCTATACCGCCCGGCTGCTGCCCATCGAGCTCTTCTGCGAGTCTCTCCTGCTTCGACATAGCACAGCCATTCATATAACCGGTCAACGAGATCATTCCAAATATCATCATACTCAGAACGCATCTGACGATCCTGTTCTTTCTATCTTTATCACCATTAGCTTTGCCACTATAAAAAAACATGGCTGTACCGGCTTTGTCCATGTAAACCGACAATACCGGTGCAGCCAATATGATCAGACCAATTATAAGCACTGAACTGTCAGCCGCCTCTTTATACGCCTCTCCAAGCGCAAAGCATACTGCTATCCAGAATAATGGTCTCTTTATATTCGTATCCTCCTGTTTTGTTCAAACTTCTGTTTATCTCTCAAGCTTTGAATAATCAGCAGTAAATTTCCTGCTGAGATCGATGTTGTTCAATCTGTTATTTGTATTATCCACATTTATCTGTACACTCTTGACATCTTCAAGCTCCATGAGGGAATCCACAACAGAATACACAAGTATCTCATCGTCCACACCTGCTGTTCCATCCGCAAAGCTCTCATTAAATGTTATCGTACACACATCGTCAGCATCATCCACAGTGACACTCTTAACCACAGTTTTCTCATTGAGCGGTACAACTGTTCCATCGTAACTCATTCTCAGTCCTGCAACCATCTGTTCCTCCAGTGATTCAGGCGCTGATCTGTCCAGATCTATGGTCTTCTGAACCAGCTTCTGTCCTGTGCTGTCCGGCATATATATGTTGTACTCTTCATGTGGATTCATGAAGTTGTCCATATCTGAAAATGAATCATTTGTGAGCTCCTCACGCACGATACTGTTCTCATTTGCAATGTCAGTGTATTCATACACAACCTTCTTCACCGATTCGATCTGTGTCAGAGTTCTCACAAATGCCGCCTTGCTTAGCACCATCTCATATGTGTCAGTGGCCTCCCAGTCAACGTTGAACATAAGATTGATCGTCGCCTGACCGTCATATGTATATCTCTGGTACGTAACGCCCTGGGGAACCGGAACCTGTTTATCCGTCATTTCCCCACTGTCCATCAATGCGTTCATCACAGTGTCGATAAGATTCTCCGTCGTGACAAGCTGGTCTCGGGTGAAAACCTCCGGGAACAGATCAGTCCACGTTGAGTTTGCGTAGTACAGAGTCAGATTTTCATCTGAATTGTCTGCTGAATTTTTCTTTCTACCATTCTTGCTGTCGCTTCCACACGCCACAAGAATCACCACTGCAGCCATGACCACGGCAGTGAGCATAATTCTTTTTTTCGTCGTCATATTAATCCCTTACTCGTGAGCCTGTAATGGAACCTTTACCGTAAATGTAGTTCCTTTTCCCGGTTCACTATACACATTTATAGTTCCTTTGTGCATGATAATTATATTCTTCGTGATGGCTAGTCCCAGACCGGTTCCACCAGTGTCTCGACTTCTCGCCTTGTCTACTCTGTAGAATCTCTCAAAAATATGATTTATGCAATCCTCCGGTATTCCTACACCGGAGTCTGCTACCTTGATATAGAAGTTCCTGTGATCTGAATTGAGCGAAACCTTTATCCAACCGCCATCAACGTTATACTTTATTCCATTCTCTATCAGATTCGAGATCGCAAGAGTAAACTTCACCTTGTCTATCTCTGCCTTTATGTCTCCAAAGCTCTCAAATGAAAGCTGTATACTTCTCTTCTCCGCCAGAGGCTTAAGTCTCTTGAGTATGAGATCCATAAATTCATTCATATCCACAGGCTCTTTATTCAGGCTGTCAGGGCCTTTGTCAGTCTTAACGAGTGTAAGCAGATCACTTATGATCTCTGCCTCCCTGTCTATCTCCTGAACTATATCCTCCATGAATTCTCTGTACATCTCCGCTGGCACATCACTCTGGGTGAGCAGCGACTCTGACAGAACCTTCATGGATGTTATCGGTGTCTTTAACTCATGTGAGACATTTGACACGAATTCCTGACGGGACTCCTCAAGGAGCTGTGCCTTGTTGAATATATCGTTTATATCCTTTGTCAGCTCCTGTGTCTCCCTGAACATACCGTCCACGCTCATCGGTTCAAGGCTGCCGCCTTTCATTCCCTCTATCTCGTTTCTGACATGGTTCACATCCCTGACTGATAACTTAGCCGCAAAATAAGCAGCTATCAATCCAAGTATCAACGATATCGCAAACAGATAAGTTGCATTTCTCTTCATATATATTGACAGGTTCTCGAGAGCATCGGTCTCAAGAGATATCAGTGCCACCGCATCTGTATAGCCCTCACTGTTGATCACTGGAACTATGCGTCTGTACACATTTTCCTCTGTCTCTGATATATACTTCTGCTGCCCCTTCATTACGCTGAACACGTTCTCATCCACCAGATATCTTCCGGTGTCTTTTCCATAGGAGTCCACCACGACCTTGTAATCAGTATCCACTATAACTATACGGGCAGAGAGAGAATAAGCCATGGTCTTTATCTCGTCCACGGCTCTCCCTATATCATCCTCCGCCTTGTGTTCATTCACTATATGGGCAATGTATTCTGCACACTCCTGTGCGTGTCTGTCAAGATTTCTCTCACTCTTTGAATTCACAGTGCCCGCCAGTATCCACAGTGCTGCATAGGCGATCACTGCCACACTCACTGCCACTATAAGCGATATGATCGTTCTCTGCCCCACTCTGATATTGACTCTGGATCTCTCCTGGGCGGTATTCTTCTCTTCAATTTTTTCTGTTTCAACTGTTGCACGTTTCTTTTTTTTCATATCAGCCCTTGAAGAAATATCCTACTCCCCATTTTGTATGAATGTATACCGGCTCACCCGGATTAGCTTCTATCTTCTCACGAAGTCTTCTAACATGCACATCAACTGTTCTCGCATCTCCCGGGTAGGAATCTCCCCAGATCGTATTCAGGAGTTCATTTCTTGAATATACCTTGTTTGGATGCGCCATGAGCAGCTCAAGAAGGTCAAACTCCTTGGCTGTCAGATTAAGCTCCTTACCACCGACAAATACACGTCTGCTGTCAAGCTCAACCTTCATTCCGTTGATCTCCATTACATTTGACGGTTTTGCAGGTGCCTGCTTGCGGTTGCTTCTTCTAAGTATAGCCTTGATCCTGGCCTTCACCTCAAGAATATTAAATGGCTTTGTTATATAGTCATCTGCACCATACTCGAGTCCCATGATCTTATCCATGTCCTCACCCTTTGCAGTGAGCATGATAATAGGAACATTGGAAAACTCTCTGACCATCTGGCAAACCTCTATTCCTGTGTATACAGGTATCATTATATCCAGCAGAACTATATCGTAATCATTTGCCTTTATCTTCTCTATAGCTTCACCGCCATCGTAGGCTGTATCCACTTCCATATCGTCCTGTTCCAGGCTGAACTTCAGCCCCTTAACGATCAACTTCTCATCATCCACAACAAGAACTTTCTTCATCTTAACATCCTTTCTACCCCGAGACTCATTCTATTCTGTCGATATATATGTCTCCAGTTTCTCATATATACTGTCTCCTATGCCGCTGACATTCTTAAGGTCTTCTTTGCAGGCAAATGCTCCATTCTTCCGTCTGTACTCAACAATCTGCGAGGCCTTCGTCTCGCCTATTCCCGGTAACGTCATAAGTTCCGCAGCATCTGCACTGTTGATGTTGACCAGTTTCTGTTCCGACGCATCTGTCCCGGCTTCGCTCTCATCCGGAAGCTGTTCACCTCCGACAGGAAAGTACAGCTTCTGACCATCCTCAAGCACATCTGCAAGATTCACCGCAACGGTATCTGCGTCATCGGAGAATCCTCCCGCCGCCTCAAGGCCATCATTCGCCCTGGATCCGGCTTCGAGCTCATATACGCCCTCATTCTTCACTGCTCCGCATACAAAAACTGTTATGTATTCTGGAGTTTCTGAATGTATCGTTAGACTCTCGTCTGCTCCGTCTTCTTCCGCGCCTTGCTGCGAAGCTTTCTCCGTAACATTCTCTTCTGAATTACCGGATATAGTTACCTGTTCTTCTCCACAGCCGGAACACAATAATGTCATTGTCAGCACGCATAAATATGCTAAATTTTTAATTATTTTCTTCATCGTGCGACACCTCCTGTGTCAGCACAGAATTACACAGGTTTATTGTATCTAAACACCTCTGAATTTACAACAATATATTTCTATTTTATTTCATTTTTGTTACTTTTTTCACAAAAGAGCCCTTTTATCCCTTATTCATTGATACTTTTTACAATACATAAAAATGTAACATTTTTATAAACTCCCCGATTCAGATCAGACATAAAAAAACAGCATATACGCCCGGTGCTCTTCCATCCTTACAGATGGCTGTCCACCATGGTCATATATACTGTTTTATAATTTACTATTTTATTATTTGAAGCTTTGTTATATTCTGCCCCGCATCCTAGAATAAAGGCTCCTTGAGGATAGCAGTTCCGATACCCTTCTGGGTGAAGAATTCAAGAAGCAGGCAGTGCTGGAGACGGCCATCAAGTATATGCACTCTTGAAACTCCATTTTCCATGGCTGTGATACAGTTGTTAAGCTTTGGAAGCATACCACCGCCGACAACGCCCTTCTCTATGATGTCCTTTGCCTCGTGTATATCCATCTCTGAGATAAGTGTTGACTTGTCTGTTGGATCAATAAATACTCCCTCGATATCTGTGAGGAATACAAGCTTCTCAGCCTCAAGAGCTGTTGCTACTGCACAAGCAGCATCGTCCGCATTGATGTTGTAATCCTCGTAGTTCTCATCCACTCCTATAGGTGCGATAACCGGGATGAAATCATCCTCGATAAGTGATGTAAGGATGGATGTGTCAACATTTGTTATCTCTCCCACATAACCTATATCCTTGCCACCAGGGAACTTCTTCTTGACTGTGAACATTCCGCCGTCCTTGCCGCTGATTCCGACTGCCTTAAGTCCGATCTTCTGCATGAGACTTACAAGACTCTTGTTGACCTTGCCGAGAACCATCTCTGCGATCTCCATCGTCTCTGCATCTGTAACACGGAGACCGTTGATAAATTCTGCCTCCTTGCCGACCTTCTCTACCCATTTGCTGATCTCCTTGCCGCCACCGTGTACGATGACCGGCTTCATGCCGACAAGCTTCAGCATGGCAACGTCCTTGATAACGTTGTACTTGAGATTCTCGTCAAGCATAGCGCTTCCGCCGTACTTTACAACCACTGTCTTGCCCTGGAATTTCTTGATATATGGCATAGCCTCTATCAGTGTCTGTGCCTTCTCAATTACCTGATCTACTGTGTAATCACCTATAACCATTTTTCTGTCCTTCTTTCTTCATTTATATATCTTCGTTTTATCTACCTTAGGTTTATCTGTCTTTTGCCTTCAACTTTATCTTCCAGCCTGATCAATGTCAACGATTAACGCATCGTCTCAATTTAGTCTTATTTGATTTATTGACTACAATCTATTTTTAAATTTACGCAATATGTTTTATCTTATAACCTGCTTCCATTTTTATATGGCTTATCTCACTGGATTTTACTTTCTATAATCCGCATTTATCTTGATATAGTCATATGTGAGATCGCAGCCCCACGCTGTGGCCATCTCATCCCCCATATTCATATGCGCCTTGAGCTTTATCTGCTTCTCTGAGAGTATGTGGCTTGCTTCCTTCTCATCGTAATCAGTTGTCACTCCATGCTTTACGATCTCAAGATGTCCTGCCACACTGGCTATCTCTATATCCACCCTGTACGGATCAAACTTCACGCCGCTCTGTCCCATGGCGCACACTATTCTGCCCCAGTTGGCATCAGCTCCGTACATGGCACACTTTACAAGATTGGAGGCCACTATCGCCTTTGCCAGATGTCTTGCAGTATCCTTATCCGGCATGCCCGACACATCCACCTGAAACATCTTGGTAGCACCCTCGCCGTCCGAGGCTATCGCTCTGACAAATGCGCGGTTGATATATCTTATTGCCTCGACAAATGCAGGAAAGTCGTCATCGGTCTCCAGCAGTTCCTCGTTGCCCGCCATGCCATTTGCAAATATCATGACAGTGTCGTTGGTGGACATATCTCCGTCCACTGACACCATGTTGTATGTATCGACCACATCAGCCTTAAGCACCTTGCCCAGCAACTCTGAACTGATATTCAGGTCTGTCGTGATAAAGCTGAGTACGGTTCCCAGGTTAGGATTGATCATTCCTGATCCCTTACACATACCTCCGATGGTGACCTGCTGCCCCTTGATCTCTAAAGTTACGGCTATCTCCTTCTTATAGATATCAGTCGTCTTGATCGCCTCCGCGGCATCCACTCCGGCATCTATAGAATATGAAAGCTCCGGCACCAGCATATCTATACCGCTCTGTATGACATCCATCGGAAGTCTCATTCCTATGACTCCTGTAGAAGCCACCGCAACCGTACTTGGATCTATGCCAAGGCTCTTACCTACATGGGCCGCCATGGCCTCAGCATCGTGGATTCCCTGTTCGCCAGTACAGGTATTTGCCACACCGCTGTTTACCACCAACGCCTGACACATTCCCACATTCTGGCAAAGCCGCCTGTCGTATATGACCGGTGCCGCCTGAACCATGTTCTGTGTAAATGCTCCCGCTACATTAGCCGGAACATCACTCACCAGAAGTGCCATGTCTTTTTTCAGTTTATTTCTTCTTATTCCAACATGTAGTCCCGCTGCCCTAAAGCCCGCAGGGGCTGTCACGCCTCCCGGAATTATCTTCATCCTACCACCTTATTTCCAAGTGTCTATTTCGAGGCAAATGCTTCAAACCTGATGTTTATGGAAAAACAGGAGCCATGCGAAGGCCCTCAGCCTCGTCAAATCCAAACATGATGTTCATGTTCTGCACAGCCTGACCTGCTGCTCCCTTTACGAGATTGTCAAGTGCACCCATGGCGATGACTCTGTTTGTTCTCTCATCTATCTTGAAGTTGACATCCACATAGTTACTTCCCTCAACCCATCTTGTCTCAGGACATACATCCTTGTCGAGGACTCTGATAAATCTCTCATTTGCATAGTACTTATCGTATGCAGCTCTCACTGTATCGTAGTCGACCTTCTCCTTGAGGTTGGCATATGCTGTTACAAGTATTCCTCTGTTCATAGGGACAAGATGTGGAGTGAAATTAATGACTATCGGACTGCCATTCGCATATCCAAGCTGCTCCTCTATCTCAGGGGTATGTCTGTGTGTTGTAACACCATAAGCCTTGATGCTCTCGTTGACCTCACAGTAGAGATTTGCGATCTTCGCGCCTCTTCCTGCACCTGATGTTCCAGACTTAGCATCAACGATGATGGAGTTGGCATCAACCAGACCTTCCTTAACCAGTGGGTAGAGTGAAAGGATCGAACAAGTTGTATAACATCCAGGATTTGCAAGAAGTCTGCACTTCTTTATATCCTCCCTGTTTATCTCACAGAGACCATACACAGCCTCGTCAATAAACTGTGGGCTCTTGTGCTCTATCTTGTACCACTTCTCATAAGTAGCAACATCCTTTATTCTGAAATCTGCACTGAGGTCTATGATCTTGACCTTGGACAGTATCTCCTCATTTACCAGTGATCCGCACAGTCCCTGTGGTGTGGCGGTAAATATTACATCTACCTGTGAGGCAAGCTCCTCCATGTTGTCATCCATACACTTTGCATCCACGATCTGGAACATGTTGCCGTATACCTGATAATACTTCTGATCTATAAAGCTTCTTGATCCATACCATACGATCTCCGCTTCCTTATGTCCAAGAAGAATTCTTACTATCTCCTGTCCTGCATATCCTGTTGATCCGATAATTCCTACCTTAATCATAACTGCCTCCATATATATGTAAAAATTTATATTTCCATTCCCACGGATTTGTCTTAAGGCATATCCTGTTTGATTGTATACCCACTTAGTCAGCCTAGTCAACATTCATCTAATCAGACGATATGTTATCCCTCCTACAAAAAACTTTTTATAATTATACATTTTGATTGCATATTATGCAATGGTTTTTTTGAATATTTGCATAATCGTTAAAAATATACGGTTCATCAACGTTTTTGCCGCCATTTAGCTATGTATCCATGTATAAATCACATGCATATTATACGCTGATTAAATGGATATTTTGAAAAATTGCTTGCATAATATACATTTGCGTTGTATAGTTCATGTAGGCGAAAAATGGAATATATTATAAAGTAATTTTTCAAAACACTATATTTATAGGAGGATTTATTAAAATGGCTAAAGAAAAAGTTGTACTGGCTTATTCAGGCGGTCTTGATACCACTGCCATCATCCCATGGTTAAAGGAGACATACGGATACGATGTTATCTGTGCATGTATAGATGTAGGTCAGGAGAGCGAGCTTGAGGGACTTGACGAGAGAGCAAAGTATTCAGGAGCTGAGAAGCTTTACATCATCGATGTTGTAGATGAGCTCTGCGATGAGTACATCATGCCAACAGTTCAGGCTGACGCTGTATATGAGAACAAGTACCTTCTCGGTACTTCATTTGCAAGACCTATCATTGCCAAGAAGCTCGTTGAGGTTGCACGTAAGGAAGGCGCTGTTGCCATCTGCCACGGAGCTACAGGTAAGGGTAACGACCAGCTTCGTTTTGAACTTTCTATCAAGGCTCTTGCACCGGACATCAAGGTTATCGCTACATGGAGACAGCCTGAGTGGACAATGCAGTCACGTGAGGATGAGATCGCTTTCTGTAAGGCACACGGCATCGATCTTCCATTTGATGCAAAGCATTCTTACAGCCGTGACCGTAACATCTGGCACATCAGCCATGAGGGCCTTGAGCTTGAGAATCCTGCAAATGAGCCAAACTACGATGACCTTCTGGTTCTCTCAGTTACACCTGAGAAGGCACCTGATGAGCCTGAGTACATTGACCTTGACTTCGAGAAGGGCTACCCTGTAGCACTCAACGGCAAGAAGATGAAGACTTCTGATATCATCCGTGAGCTGAACAAGCTCGGCGGAAAGCACGGTATCGGTATCATCGATATCGTTGAGAACCGTGTTGTCGGCATGAAGTCACGTGGTGTATACGAGACACCTGGTGGAACTATCCTTACAGAGGCTCATAAGCAGCTTGAGGAGCTCACACTTGACCGTGATACCATGGAGTACAAGAAGCTTGTCGGAACAAAGTTCGCAGCACTTGTATATGAAGGAAAGTGGTTCTGCACTCTCCGCGAGAGCCTTTCAGCATTTGTTGCCAAGACTGAGGAGCGTGTAACTGGTCATGTAAAGATGAAGCTCTACAAGGGTAACATCATCAAGGCTGGTACTACATCAGATTATACTCTGTACTCAGAGAGCCTTGCTTCATTCACAACTGGCGACCTCTACGATCACAAGGATGCTTCAGGTTTCATCAACCTGTTCGGTCTTTCAATGAAGGTTCGTGCTATGATGGATCAGAAGCGTGAGGAGAAGGACAACGCTAACAATAAGTAATTTATTATAGTGTAGACATGAAACATCCCCCATCATACTCGTTATGAATATGATGGAGGATGTTTTTTTCTTGACAAAACAAAAAGACTGAAATAGAATATATCAAAAGAAATGGGTTTTCACCGTACAGTTTTACGACTCAAGCGGGCTGCTCGTTTCTTTTTTTATTGTGGTAATATCATGCAGGTACTTATTACCATCCTCTGAATGTTTTATAAGAAGAATAGCTGTGAATATATTATATCTATCTAAATTGCCCGTTTTATCATCATACACAGGCAGTCCAAACCTTATATCATATCTATACCAACCATATTTAGCATCTTTATTATGCTTTTGCTCTTTATTCTCTTCCCAACGTGGATTTTTGGCTATTTTTATTAGCTCTGGAATTCCCTGTGATGCTGATGCCTTTGCCTTTTTTCTTGCACCTTTTAATGCAATTCTGCTTTTCGAACCTGCATATTCAGACGGAAATTCTTTTCCAATATAAACAACATCATTTGTTTCTGTAATTTCATAACAATCCGATATATAGCCTTTTAAGTATTTTTCTATCTGCTGCCAATCATCTTTTGATAAGCCTTTAAATTTTTTGTCATTAATAATTACTATTTGATTATTATTTTCGTCCGTTATTATACTAACATTCCTGTTTTTTATCATTCAGTAACTCCTTTATTATTTTATATTTGCCAAAAATCATTATGGAAATTAAACTATAGAAATTTCAGATCACTTATTTCTACTAAAAAAGAACTAAAATCTTATTTGAGAACAATGAGTAAAACTCCATCATTGTCAAGAACTCTCTCACTATGTATCTGCATTATATCAATGCTAGCGAAGATGTAAACCCACTTATAACGAATTTACACTTTCTTAATGAATTTATACACATCGTATATCTCGACGATATTTGAATGTAGATCTATAAAAAAAGATCCGGAGCCGAAGCTCCAGATCTCCCTAAATACATATCATTTACAATATCGCTGCACCAACGTACATTATTTTAAATTACAGTCTATATATTCCATATATGACTTTTTTCCAACTTCTGATTCATTTTCCACATACCACTCTGCGCATTCTTTCAATCCATCTTCCAATGATATTGTCTCCGGGTATATTTTGTTCTGCTGCTGCACATCGAGATAATATTCATAGTTATAAAAACTGAAATAATTTCTCTGTTCTATATCCTCACTGACATTTACAAACGCAGGGATCTTATCAAAGCAGGCGTAACACATCGTCACCCAGTCTTTTATAGTGACCGGCTCCACATTTCCCACATTCATGATATGAGTCTCCGGCTTTTCCTCTATTACTCTCTCCATCAGGATACAGAGATCCTTCACATGGAAGAACTGCAGCTTCATTCCACCATCTCCGGGCAGATAAAATGGCCTGTCCGCCCTGGCGCAGTCAAATACAAAAGCCTCCCTGTATACATTGTTCATAGGTCCATAAATATATGGTGGTCTGAGTATGTAAGCATCACTCACTCTGTCAAGTAATGCATCCTCCGCAGCAATCTTATCCGTACCATATGACCCCCAGTATCTGTTGAGTGCCCGTTCTGAATCTTCACGGAATGGCTGATCTCCATACTCTGGATACACTGCACTTGAGCTGATCATGATATACTGACCAAATGAACCAAGGCTGTCACATAAGTCTGTGATATCTTCCGCATTATATGCGGTTATGTCCGCCACAACATCAAAATAGATGTCTTTGAGTTTGTCTCCCAGGTCATGCCTGTCCGTTTCTATAAGTTTCACACCTGGAACCTGCGGTCTTGAATTTCTGTTCACCACATACACCTCATAGCCTTTGTCCACAAAATACTGCGCCGCATACCGGCTTACAAATACTGTACCACCCGTTATTAGTATTTTCTTCATGGAGAGCCTCCTTTAAATTGGGATTTTTTATCTACTCACCAAGTTCCAGTACCACACTCTCATTTACAGCTAATTTCACTGAACTAAGGTCTGACACACCTGTCTCACCAGAACTTGAATAAAGTACATTTGTAACTGTTATGTCTCCGCACTCAGCAAGTGATACCGTCTGATCGCCCTCTGCAAAGTTGTGCACTACCAGCAGTTTCTGTCCATCCGCCTCACGGAAGTACGCTGTCACACTGTCGCTTGTGAGCGCTGCCGCTCTATAGTTTCCTTTCATAAGGGCAGGATTGTCTTTTCTAAGCGCTATCAGTGTCTTGTAATATGAATACATTGAATCCGGATCTTTCATCTGTTGGTCAAGTCCCTTTGTCTCTGCATTCTGATCGTCCTTTTCCCATGACGTGTTGTATGTACTGTCATCTCCCCACAGGAATGGTGTCCTTATCATCTCATCCGGCTTGCTGCCGTACATTCCGAGTTCCTCGCCATAGTAAATATATGGATTGCCTGGAAGTGTCATATATACCGCTGCTATCTGTCTCGCCTTATCCAGGCTGTTCACCGACGATGCTATCCTGTCCTGATCGTGATTTGCTCCAAATACTCCATTCAGATAGTTGACATCCACGCCGTCATATTTATTCTGTATATTCTCTATCGCCACGGAAAGAGAATCGCCAAATCCTGGCACCGCCATGCCTTTCTGTACGCAGTTCAGTATCTTCTGCTGAATCGCAAAATCAAACTTCGTGTCAAATGGCTGGACATAATTTTCCAGCACCTTGTCATCCTGCCATACCTCACCCACCAGATATACATCAGGATTTATGCTCTCGCAGTAACCGGCAAATTCGTTCCACCAGGTGATATTTGCCGCTTCAGAATCTTCCTGCTGCTTGAACTCGTGTGCCCCATAGATATGAACTGCGGCGTCCATACGGAAACCGTCAAGACCAAGCTCCAGAAAATGACCGGCGGCATCCTTTGCAGCCTGTCTCACCTCAGGATTGTTGTAGTTCAGATCCGGCATATCCGCGCCGAACACACCATAATAATAGAAGTCACCTTCCTGGTGCCACACCATATCTCCCCAGCTTGATTTGTCGAGAAGATGATTGCAGTCTTTCTTATCGGTCTTGTACACCCACCTGTAATAATCTCTGTACTCGCTGTTCTCATCGGACTTTGCCGCCTGAAACCACGGATGATTGATACTAGTGTGATTGATGACCAGATCCATGATGACTTTCATGTCTCTGCTGTGTGCTTCGTCAAGCAATCTCTTAAGATCATCCTCTGTTCCGTAATCGGGATTCACCGCCATGTAATCCGTCACGGAATATCCGTGATAGGTATCGGATGCAGTGATCGGCATGAGCCATATCCCATCGATCCCGAGCTCCTTCAGATAGTCAAGTTTCTCCGTGACGCCATTCAGATCGCCTATACCATCACCGTCTGAATCGGCAAATGATCTGACAAATATCTCGTAATACACACCGCGATTACCCTCTTCGTCGGTCTTCTTACGAGGCTCTGCCGTAAACTCCGCCACGTCATACGAATCACTTGAGTATGTTCCCTCTACATAAGGCTCATCCTTGTCTTCCGTAGCTTTTTTTGACTCCTGTCCATTTTCTTCTTCGGCTCCGACATCTGTCTGATCGTTTGTCTGACCATCCGCCAAAGTCTCTGCTTCTGACGACGCAGCACCGTCCGCTCCGTCATCTGTTTTGCCGCACCCTGTACCGAGTCCAAGTGTAAGGGCCAGCATAACCACTGCAAGTCTCTTCTGCAGTCTGAGTAAGTTGTTCTGTTTCAGCACTTTCTGTTTAAGCACTTTCTCGTTCCTCCTATACTCCCTCCAAAGAACATTATAACAGACCATGCCTCATAACTTCCAGTGTATTTTCTAAGCCATAGCCCTGCCGGCGGTCTTGTACCTGTCAACGATCACTCCAACAAGTATGAACAGTACGGCGAATAGCATCTGCACCCCCATGCTTACAAATATGCCTGACACAGAACTGCCTGATGTGAACTTGTCGATGGCGTCTGTCGCATTTGCATACCAGTATGCTGGGAGAAAATGTGCTATCGCCATCACAGTGTCACTTAAGAACTCTCTCGGCACAAATATCCCGCAGAGGAATGCCATTCCAAGTGATATGACATTTGCACACATGGAAAGAATCTGTTCATTCTGGGTAAGCTTGCTAACCAGAAATGCCAGCGAGAGTGCTACACAGGCATACACCAGCATATTGAGTATGAACATTCCGCCCCTTGCTGAGACTATATCATATTTTATAAGTATTCTGGAAAGTGCTATAAATACTACAGACAATACGCATCCAGTAAACATCATCCCCAGGACAAGTTCCCTGTTCAGCCTGAAAAATTTGTATGATGAGCACTCTATTCTCGCTCTAAGCTTTTTCCTGTTATATACCTGCAAAACAGGCGCTACCCCAATTATCATAACGCAGATCATGACCCACCCCAGATAGTTGTAAAAATTATATAACATGGAATGTCCTGAGGTCTTTCCTTCGGCCATATCGACTTCAGCCTTCTGCTCAAGTGCCGTCCTCGCTCTCTTATCGGCATCGTTCACATCATCTCCGGCCCTCTTGTACAGAGACACCATATTCATGTAGCTGTCAAGCCTTGTCTCAAACAGCATGGACGCCTGACTTCCGGGGATAGTCGTTATCTCAAGCAGACCATCCGCAATATCATTTGCCCATGCATCGCCAAAGCCATCTGGTATCCTGATCACACAATCCACCGCCCTGTTGTAGAGAGCATCCTGAATACCTCGTTCGTCCATATCAACGCCATATACAAGCTGCTGCGTATCATTCAGGTAAGCCATCAATTTTCTGCTCATCTCACTGCCATCCTCATCGCTCACCGCATATTTGATCGTTTTATCCTTATAATAGTTCTGTGGATCTGTGTTTCCCACATTGATGAACACAACCATGACTCCACACAGGATTCCCACATACATGATCATCTGCCCAATATATTTTCTCAAAACCTTGAAAAAAGATTTAAACACTTGCATATCTGTTCCTCCTTACCATGAGAATCCCAACTGCTATGAGCACCACAGCCTCAATAGTCATTATGACGATATTCTCAGTGAAAACCTGGTGGTCACTGTAAACATTCAGCGCATAGAATGAATCCGATATCAGAGCCGCGGGATTGAGTTTATTTATAATCGGCACGTGCTGCTGTATCTCATACTTTACTCCGTTTATACACAGATCAGAAAGGATGGACATCACCATGGATATTCCGATCACAATACCTATCTTGGTCCCCTCAGCAAGCTTTGATATAGCCCCAACTATGACTCCTATTGCCAGCCCGATAAAGCAGCCCACAAACAGAGTAAGCAGGATCTCCCATACTCTGTCGCCAAAATCCACTCCTATGCAGGACATGTATATAAAGCTTATGACCTCGACCACAAAATGTATAATCAGCAGTGCAGCAAACTCTGCCAAAACAAAGGTCATTTTTCTCTGTGGGGACACATTTTTTCTCTTTCCCGTAGCGCTCACATTTGCCTGAAGATTGCCCATCATCTCTATAGATGAAAGTGATGCAAACAGACAGCTCATGGCAAATATGGCATAGAAATAATTGTTGTACACATTCTGGCTGCCCTCAGTGCTGGCCTTCTCTGTATAATATGATCTCTGTTCTGAGAGTTTTTCCACAAGGTCCGACATATCATCCACGCCGGAAGTCCCAGACATATACTGTTGAAGTCCGATGCCATCCTTATATATATCCATAAGTGCATGCTCGTACTGCTTGTACTCAGAAAGCACTGTCTCAAGTATGCTCGCATTGACAGAACTCTCCGCAACCGTGAGCTTCACATCATCCGTATATATGATGCCCTCGACCTCTTCATCAGCCAGTAACTTTTCCGCATCGCTTTCGCTCATCCTCGCAACCGACAGAAGGGCGTCATCGCCATCCGACAGCGCATCCAGCACATAGTTAAGTCCATTTGCCGATTCATCCTCAGTGACCACCGCCACCTTGATATTCCTGAACATCTCATCCTGTTCATATATGTTGCCAAATGCCATGTACATGAATGTTGCAAGAAGCAGCGGGAATACCAGTGTCCAGAAGATCGACACCCTGCCTCGGACCATGATCTTTATGGTGTATAAAAAGTCCCGTATAAACATAATTCTCTCCTTTAATCCTGATTCATCTCAATTTTCCATATACAATACGATTTCAACGATCTCATATCTCTGCCCTGAATTTCGTTTAGTCTCTGAGCTCCTTGCCTGTGATCTCCAGAAATACATCGTTGAGCGTCGGGAGTTCCGTAACAACCCTGCCAAATGATATATCGTGCTCCTTGAAGAATTCCATGAGTCTCACCAGATTGTGTCTTCCACCAGAATATCTCAGCGTCAACATACCATCGCTATATTCCTCCTCATACATATGCGGCTGTCTGCGAAGCTCCGATATCTGTTTGCCTGTAAGTCCAAGCACCTCAACCTTGATGGTCTCAGTGTTCTTGATCATCTTCTTAAGTTCTTCCTTTGTTCCTACAGCTACAGACTTTCCTTTGTCCATGATGACTATCCTGTCGCAGATCTGCTCTACCTCCTCCATATAATGAGAAGTGTACACGATGGTCGCGCCTTCCTCTTTCAGTCGTTTGATTCCCTCAAGTATTCTGTTGCGGCTCTGCGGATCAACTGCCACTGTCGGCTCATCGAAAAATATAAGCTTTGGCTTATGCGCTATTCCGCAGGCAATATTCAGTCTTCGCAGCAGTCCACCCGAGAGCTTCTTTGGAAGGAATTTCCTGTAATCCGCAATATCCACGAAATCCATTGTCTCCTCAACACATTTGCGTCTCTTCTCTTTGTCCTTTATATAAAGGCCGCAGAAGTAATCAATATTCTCATATACAGTCAGTTCATCGAACACCGCCACATCCTGCATTACAACTCCTATCTCTCTCTTGATATCGTAGCTGTCGGGCTTCATCTCTTTGCCAAATACCTTTATATCGCCCTTGTCAAATGTGAGCAGGGACAGTATACAATTTATAGTTGTCGTTTTGCCGGAGCCGTTTGGTCCAAGGAGTCCAAGTATCTCCCCCGCCTTCACCGTCAAACTGAAATGATCCAGCGCCAGTAGATCTTTATATCGCTTTACCAGATTGGTAACCTCTATTGCATTTTCTGAATTACTCATATATATCCTCCTGTTTTGATATCCTGTTTTTTGACCCTCATTATCTTATGAGTGTCGTTCATAACATGATAGTCTGCACGCATCAGCATGCTACATTCTTTATTACATGCTCTCATTATATACACCCTTGATCTGTTTTCACAGTGAACAACGTCATCTTCACAATGTGACATTTGTCATATTTCTTTTTCCCTCATATTTATTTATAGTAATTATTACACTAGGCTGCACACACTGCCTGGCACGGCTATTCAGACAGCACGATATATACTACAGCATTTTCTACATTATGGAGAATAATTATGAAACATCTCATCAACAAAGGACTCCTGCTGGTCTCAGCATTTGTCATGATATATGCGCATAATACTGCCACGGACACCCGGATCATCATCACACTGCTCCTGTCGCTCATTGCCGGTGCGGTCTATCCGGCACTTGCCGGGATTTCCGCAGTGAACAGAGCCACCACGAAGGGCGCCGAGAACCACAGCAGAATATATCCATACATATGCGAGGCACTGGTATGCGCGTATCTTGTATCCGCATTCTGGCTGCACCCAGTCTATATGTTCGTGTCCATAGTCAGCTACGACATGTACAGATACAGACAACGGCTGTCACCAGTCATACTTGTCCTGTTATCCATATACATGTGCGTCAACTATCATCTGATGTCAGTTCTCCCGCAGATATGCCTCATCGCATTCTCATTTGCTATGAGCGTGTACTGCTGCCGGATAAATCTGCTGAGGGCGGAGCTTCTTGCCATGAGGGACAATACTGCAGAACACGACATGCTGGTTGCACAGAACACACGCCAGTTGCTGGAAAATCAGGACAACATGGTGCTCACCGCCACCCTGTCAGAGCGAAACAGGATTGCCCGGGAGATTCATGACAATGTCGGTCATATGCTCACCAGATCCATACTTCAGACCGGTGCCATCAAAGTTATCAACAAAGACGAGCGTCTTGAGAAGCCCCTGGCACAGCTGCAATCTACGCTGGATACCGCAATGGACAGCATGAGAAAAAGTGTCCACGATCTACACGATGAATCCATAGACCTGCGCACTGCCCTAGATGATGTGATCAACAACGTCAGCGACATGGACATCTACATGGATTACGACATGTCAGATAAGCTTCCAAGAGAGATCAAATACTCATTCATCAACATAGTAAAGGAAGCCATTAACAATACGCTGAAGCACAGCAACGGCGACCATATGGATATCCGCGTGCGGGAACACCCGGCATTTTATCAACTGTATATAACAGACAATGGACAGAACATCCGCTCCGGTCCATCCCCGGCACAAGGAAGCGCTTCTGGCGGTATGGGCTTAAATGGTATCCAGGAAAGAGTAAACAAACTTGGAGGCACAATGAAGATATCAACCGACGACGGATTTTCCATATTGATCAATATCATGAAAAGAGATTTTACAGACTGAATTCCAAACAGATATGCAAAATATCCTGATTATAAATAGGAGGAAACCGACAAATGAATGTAGTTATAATAGATGACGACCAACTGGTGGCACTGTCACTTCAGACCATACTCGAAGCCTGCGACGACATACAGGTATCCGCCACAGGAGGCAGTGGAGCTGATGCGATCAGACTGTACGAAAAATATCAACCGGATGTTCTACTCATGGACATCCGCATGGAGAACATAAATGGCCTTGAGGCTTCTGAGACTATCATGGCCTCTCACCCGGATGCCCGCATTCTTCTCCTGACAACATTTTCAGATGACGAATATATAATCAAAGCACTGAGTATCGGGGCAAAGGGATATATACTGAAGCAGAATTTTGAGAGCATCGCACCGGCAGTAAAAGCAGTATACAATGGACAGACTGTATTCGGGGATGAGATAGTTGGAAAACTCCCTGATCTTATTGGACATATGGACACTACCTCATCAGATGTCCAGCCATCGCCATTTGCCGGAATGGAATACGAACTCAGTTCCAAGGAAATGAATATTATCAGACTTGTTGCAGATGGTCTGAATAACAAAGAAATCGCATCAAGCCTGTATCTGAGCGAGGGTACAGTGAGAAACTATATCAGTTCCATCCTTGACAAGCTGCAGCTGAGAGACCGCACACAGCTGGCGTGCTTCTACTACAAAAAGCTAACCAATTGAGCAACAGTCGATACAACAATAAAAAAGCAAGCCGCACGCCATCCTTGAATGACATGCGGCTTGCTTTTTCTGTCTTACTGGGTCGTACCTGGGTGAGGGGTACTCATATACACTACTACTGAAGTGAGGCATCCACACTTACATATTCTGTTGAAATATATCCGATCGAGCCATCGTATAACTGAACTCCTATCCAGCTCTCATCCTGTGATACAACGTCGAACATCTCTCCACTGTTCACTGTAGCTATGATATCTGATTCTGATGACTGCTCTGTATGGACATACACACCATCATATATCACTGATGCTGTTACGCCCGGAAGCACCTCTGAAGGGGTCTCTTCTGTTGTCGCTTCCTCTGTTGTCACTGCCTCGGTAGACGCTGAAGTCACAGACTGTATACTACCTGATGCATTGCTGGCAACTCTGGCCGTATCGTTGGCCGATACTGAACTTCCTGCAGGCACCACTGCGTCGATGGCAAGCTGCACACTGCTGTCTGCCATCATCACTGCCTGACTCTTGTTGATAGTCACACTATCATTCGCATATAATTCATCCGCAAGCGGGTCAGCCTTCTCTCCAAAACTTATGACAGCAAATACACAAAGAGCCATTACAACCACAAGTGCTGTCATCAAAATGTTATGTCTTAAATATTTATAACTGAGAACATTCCTTCTCATGTGATCTACAAATCTTCCAAACTTACTGCGTGATCTAGTCATTAATTTTTCCTCTTTTACCCTTAATCCAAGCTATTTTCTATGTAGTATTTCGTAATCTAAATTTTACAAAGTTACCGCATTTGTTACATTTCTGTTAAATATAATACACTACACATGTGCATGTGTCAACTGATTCTGACAAAAAAATACCAATTTCTAGTGGTTTTACACAACTGTTTGTAACGACATGTTGTGTTTTGTAACATTTAACTTTTCTGCTGAAAAAAGCGCATTTTCGTGGTATCATATGACATCATACAGTCAACAAAAGGAGTACATTATGAGACTTGATAAATTTCTAGTTGAAATGGGGATCGGCAGCCGCAGTCAGGTAAAGCAGTATGTGAAAAAAGGCACTGTCACCGTCAATGGTGCCCCGGTTAAATCCTCAGATGTAAAGATAGATGAGAACAACGATACTATAAAATATAATGGCAGGATTCTGAATTATTCTAGATACAGATATTTTCTCCTGAACAAACCTGCGGGGTGTGTAAGCGCCACCAAAGATAACGTGCATCAGACCGTTATCGATCTGCTAAAAGGAGAAAATACAAAAGACCTGTCACCCGTGGGACGGCTGGATATAGACACAGAAGGACTTCTACTTCTGACAAATGACGGAGCACTGACCCACCATCTTCTGTCTCCTGCACACCACATTTCCAAGACATATTACGCAGAGATTGACGGATATGTAACAGATGATACCATAAACCTTTTCGCCACAGGTGTGGATATCGGAGATGAAAAACCTACACTGCCCGCAGATCTGCGCATATTATCTTCCGACAGCACCGCTGCCAGATCGGAGATCGAACTCATAATAACAGAGGGACGTTTTCACCAGGTCAAGCGAATGTTTGAGGCCGTCGGCATGAAAGTTACTTTTCTGCGAAGAATTGCAATGGGTGAGCTGAAGATAGACGAATCGCTTCCAACAGGTGCCTACAGAAGTCTCTCGGAAGAAGAGGTCAGTCTTCTCCGGTTCGATATGCCACAATAAAAATAGAGAACAGGAAATCCTGTTCTCTATTTTTATTTATGTTACTGACTTCTATTCTGTAATATATTTATCAAGGCCATCTGCTATTCCCTTGGCGATCTTGTTCTGATAATCGTCTGTTACAAGAAGTGCCTCCTCAGATGCTGTAGTCATATAGCCAACTTCCACTATGGTTACCGGAACTGTACTCCAGTTTATTCCGCTCATGGTATCCGTCTCCCATATTCCATCGCTCTTAGCTCCTGTGGAAGCCAGAAGTCCTGATAAAACATCCGTGGCAAGACTCTTGCACTGATCATAGATAGCTGAATTATATGGATTAGATGATGTCTGACATACTGTCATCACACCTGTCGCATTACCGTCTGTCGATCCATTTGTATGGATCTTTATAACTGCATCTGCCTTAAGGTTGTTCGCATATTCTGCTCTCGTCGCATTACTTATATCAACATCATTCGATGTTCTGATCATCTTAACTGTATAGCCTCTGGATGTGAGCTCTGCCTCAAGCTTCTGTGCGATCTGAAGATTCAGCTCATATTCCTTTATTCCTGTTGATACACCTGTGTTGCCAACGGTTGCCTTTACCTTTGTCTCTGTAGCAGCAGGGCCTATCGGCTCGGTCTCTTCATTTGCATTCTGCTGATGTCCGGCATCTATAACTATCATCTTGCCCTCACCAACATTGGATGTAGTTCCCTGTTCTGTGGATGCATCCGATGAATTCTCTGTTGTCGCCTCAGTCGATGCATCAGACTTATCTCCTCCGCCTACGACCTCAAGGAGCTCTGAGAATATATAGTATTCCCCACCATCTATAGATACCTTGCTCCACTCATCGTTATAACCGATTCTGTCCAGCTCAACATCATTTGCAACTTCCTGATATATCTCTCCATCAGTTGATGGGCTCGTTCTGACATTCACATAGTCAAGAGTCTTTACTTTGTCATTACATATTGTAAAGCCATCCTTGTCCTTCTCCGGCTTTGCCTCAGTGGTTGCTTCCGTAGTCGCCACCGTCACTGCCTCTGTGGTCGCCTCTGTCTCCGTCGGATTGGCTGTGGTAGCATCGTCACCTTTGCTTCCGCATCCGGCAAATGCCAGCATAGAGGCAAGTCCAAAGCAGAGCACTGCATATTTTAAATGTTTCTTCTTCATGAGTATCCTCCGTAAGTGATTATTGAAGTTAAAAATACATCATCTTATTGTAACACAATCGTAATAACTGCACAAGTAAATTGCTCAAATACCTGATTTCACCATACTACATTTCAAATACTGCACCGCAAATCTTCTCAAGTTGTGCATAATCCTCCGCACTTCCAAGCTCCACCGCTGAATGCATAGCCAGTATCGGTATTCCCATGTCTACAGCTCTGACTGGCAGATAAGATGAAGCTATAGGACCTAAAGTCTGTCCTCCTGCCATACCCGACCTGTTCACCTGACGCTGTATCTTTATCTCCTGATTTCTTGAAAGAGCCATGATGACCGCAGATGCCTCACTGTCTGACACGTATCTCTGACTTGCACTTGATTTGAGTGCCACTCCGCGCCCCATGACAATCTGATTTGTCGGATCACTCTTCTCTGAATAATTCGGATGGGTTGCGTGCGCCACATCAAGTGACAGCATGAATGCATCTCTCATAAGGCGTCTTCCTGCTCCAGCCTCAATATCCAAGCCTTCCATGATACGCTTTATTATCTCCGACAGAAGCACCGAATCTGCTCCCTGCTTTGATCTGCTGCCTATCTCCTCATTGTCAAACAATGCTATAACATTTGTATTATTGCCATTTGTCTCTCTGCACATGGTGTCAACAAGCGCTGACACGGAAGTTACATTGTCAAGTCTCGGAGAAGCTATCATATCCTTATCTGCCCCAACTATCTCCATTCCATCCATGTTATACAGGTATAGATCATAATCAAGAATATCGTTCTTCAAAAGCCCAAGGTCATCTGCCACATACTGTAATATATCTTTGTCCTTCACAGTCTGACCATCCAGACCATATACAGGTATGAGCTCCTTCTGCACATTCATTTTCTCCCCGGGTGCATCCTTTCTCAGATGCGGTGCAAGGCTTGGCACTATGCACATGGCACGCTCTGAATCATACAGATACGTCTTCGGCCTGAACGGATCCGTGGTCTGCGCCATGACCTTGCCCGCGATTCCAAGCGGTCTGTCAAACCATGTCTCCTTGATAAGTCCGCCGTACGGCTCTACATTCAGTGTCTGGTAGCCGCTTCTGTTCATATCCGGCTGAGTCTTTATCTTGAGCATAGGAAAATCTGTATGTGCAAGGCCGATATTCAGCCTGCCATACTCAGGCATCTCCCCTGCGGCAAACGCCACCATCATAGATGAGTATGGCTTCACATAATATCTTCCTCCGGCCGTGAGCTCCCAGCGTTCTCCCATATCAAGCTCCATGTAACCGTGATCCTGCAGCATGGCTTCACATTCCTTCACTACATGAAACTGTGTGACACCGGCGTCAAGTAGTCTGCAAAGTGTATCTATCATAATAAATTATCCTCCTTATAATGGTCGGTCGACAAACGCACACATCAGTATACTTTCTTATGTGCATCGTCTGCGTTCTCCACAAAGATTTTAGTACAAATCTTCAGCTTATACAATTCCCTTACTTCTTATTTTAGCTTAATATCCACATCTGATATTCAAGTTTTTTTATCGCAATGTGAATCTTCTCTTGCCCTGTCCTTCAAAAGGCTGTATAATCGCCAATAGATACTTTAACGCTTTTATGCGTCAAACTGTTAAAGGAGAACGTAAAATGAATGATTTTTCAATAGGATTTATCGGTCTGGGACTTATCGGAGGATCTATTGCCAAATCCATCCACCGCATTTTCCCTGATTACAGAATAGTCGGCTTTGACAATAATCTATCTACACTCAAGGAAGCTGTCTCCGATGGGACACTGACTGAATATACAGATGATATCCATACCATAGCAGAATGCAACTATATCTTTCTGTGCGCACCGGTCCACTATAATATAGAATACCTGCGCCAGCTCAAGCCATTTCTTACAGACAGCACCATACTGACTGATGTCGGAAGCGTAAAGCTCGACATATACGAAGCAGTCCAGGAGCTTGGGCTTGCCAGGTATTTTGTCGGCGGACACCCTATGGTCGGCTCTGAGAGATCTGGCTACGAGGCGGCCACCGACAGGCTCATAGAGAATGCCTATTACTTCATCACACCTGCAGACGGAGTTCTGCCGGGCAAGACTGAGGAGTTCTCCACATTTATCGGAGATCTTGGAGCGATACCGATCACATACTCACCTGTTGAGCACGACCGTATAACCTCTTACATAAGTCATGTGCCCCACGTCATAGCCGCCTCACTGGTCAACCTTGTCGCAGCGGCAGACAGCCCGGACAATATTTTCAAATCACTGGCAGCCGGAGGCTTCAAAGATATAACCAGAATCGCATCCTCCAATCCAGTGGTATGGGAGCACATTCTTCTGGCAAATCCTGACAATATCGTACACGGGCTTCAGGAATATGTTGAGCTTATAGACAAAATGATTTATCATATTAAACAGCGCGATGCGGCTGGGATAAATGCTTTTTTTGCATCCGCCAGAGATTACAGGGATTCCATCCCTAACAACAGCAGCGGTGTCATAAGAATGCACCATGAACTGTTCGTAGATATCCCTGACGAGGCTGGTGCGCTGGCAAAGGTGGCAGCTTTTATCGCAGAGGCAAAGATAAGCCTCAAGAACATCGGAGTCTCCCACAACCGGGAGGATGAGGAAGGGGTTCTCAGACTCTCATTCTACGATGCTGATTCAAGACGGAATGCGCAGGATGTGCTGAAGGCCGCAGGCTATAAGATTTATAACCGATAGGTAAAACATATTACACTAGAATAAAGGAATACTGAGAATTTATGAAGATCAACAGAGTAAAATCACTTAACGGAGAGATAACAATACCGGGGGACAAATCCATCTCCCACCGCTCCATCATGTTCGGCTCAATCGCAGATGGAATAACCGAGGTACACGGATTTTTAAATGGAGCAGACTGTATATCATCCATGAACTGTTTCAGGCAGATGGGTATAGATATTGATTACGACGGCTGTGTCGTTACTGTACACGGCAAAGGACTGCATGGACTGTCAAAGCCTGAAGGCACACTCGATGTCGGCAACAGCGGAACAACCACCAGACTTATATCAGGTATACTTGCCGCTCAGCCATTTGCAAGCAGGCTTATAGGTGATGCTTCTATATGTAAGCGCCCTATGAAGAGAATCATGACGCCTCTCTCCATGATGGGTGCCGACATCACATCCGAACTCGGAAATGACTGTGCACCGCTCCTTATAAACGGAAAGGAACTCCATGGAATACACTACAACTCACCTGTCGCGTCAGCACAGGTAAAGTCATGTGTACTCCTTGCCGGACTCTATGCAGACGGCGAGACAAGTGTCACCGAGCCATATGTGTCAAGAAACCACACTGAACTCATGCTTGAGTCATTTGGCGGCAATATAAAAACAGAGGGAACTACGGCTACCGTAAAGCCTGTGGATAAGCTTGTTGGACAGAAGATACTTGTACCTGGAGATATATCATCAGCTGCTTACTTCCTTGTTGCAGGACTTATCACTCCGAACTCATGCATCACCATCAAGAATGTTGGAATCAACCCGACCAGAGACGGAATACTTGAAGTAATCAAGGCAATGGGCGGCGATATGGAATACTCCAATGTAGTGAGCGGATGCGGTGAGCCAACCGCTGACATAACAGTCAGGACATCAAGTCTCAAGGGCTGTGTCATTGAGGGTTCCATCATACCAAAGCTCATTGACGAGATCCCTGCCATCGCAGTTCTCGCATGCTTTGCAGACGGTGAGACCATCATCAGGGATGCCCAGGAGCTCAAGGTCAAGGAATCAAACAGAATAGATGTCATGGTAAACGCTCTCTCATCCATGGGCGCAGACATAACTGCAACCGATGACGGAATGATCATACGCGGTGGAAAGCCTCTTCACGGTGCAGTGATTGACAGTCACTTGGACCACAGAATCGCCATGAGCTTTGCCATCGCAGGACTTAACGCTGATGGCGATACAGAGATCACCGGAGCCGAGTGCGTGAACATCTCATATCCGGGATTTTATGATGATCTGGGTGGGCTGGAACGTTAAATTTTTCATCAATAGTAAAGGCGTCACTGCTGTTTATGATGCTTCGCATCCTACGATAACAGTGACGCCTTTATTTCACCCAGTGCTCTTGACTTTTACCAGAACCATTTGGACCAGCAAATACAAGAACCATCGGTTTTCTATTTTGCATATTTTATATCTCCATTTGCATATTCAATATATGCTTTTTTATTCTCTTTATCATATCCCGCTATTGGTTTTTTACATACTCTGGCTTTATTTATTGCAGCTTTAACCGCCTCAACAGCTCTGGCATCCATCTCCCGATCAGACAACGTTAACGTTTTACTTTCTTCTTCTCTTGATACTACATTTATTATCTTCCCACTTTTCGTGTTCACTGTTGTCATACAATCACCGCCTTTATACTTTTTATTATATATATAATTCATGATTTAAATAGTCTTATTTTATAATTCATTTTACCACAGTTCATGGACTATTCACAACAGCTTACTCCGTTGCCCTCTCAAACTCATCAGTTCCAGTATCTTCCCAGTTTGTCTTTCCACTGCTTATCACTTCTCCACTGGAAAATACATATGCATAGATATCTTCTATTTCGGCGCTGCCATAATCATATGTTCCATCACCGCCTTTTTCAGTACGATACCTTACATACAGACCGCACTTCTCATTTTCTGACTTGCCATCATATACAATGTATTCCACTGTAGTATCACTTTCAGACAATATACATCTTGATGATGACTCCGAGGCGCCGTAATATACTTCGAATTTTCCAGCTGTGGCATCTGAATATTTCTCAAAGATCGCCTGATACCCGACTGTAATTTCCTTATTTTCTGGCTGATCATTTACATCAGGATCAACAGAGGAATCAGTGGAGCTCTCTGCATTCTCCCTGCTGTCACCCGAAGCTTTTTCCGTTATCGCAGAGTCTTGTTCGCTGTCTTTTTCTATATCCGTATCTTCTCTTCTATATCTGGTCGTGAGACGTCTACTGCTGGTCTGCCCATTAAAACGCATGGTCACAAGCTCGTCACGCTGTTCAGAGCCAGACACTACCACCTCCACACGATCAATATACCATGTCGTCTTTAGATCGCTTTCGTCAAATCTTGCACCATCATTTGCCACTTCAAATGACCTATATGCAACCGTCTTCTCTTTGCCCTTCAGCACCAGTCTTCCATGGGCAGCTCCAAATGGAAAATCCGGGTCGCCAACAGAATAGATCACAAGCTCATAATCACCATCTGGAGACGTTAACACACTTATCTGCTCAGCTTCGTAACGCGTCTTATATCTAACATAACCTAATGGCAGCAACACCACCATTACCAATATGCCTACTATAATCACAACATACTTTGATATCTTGTTCATGACTATTTCCTGCCTGTCTCCTCATACATTCCCATCTTTTTCATGTTATCCACTATATCTATGTAGTTTCCATCTATCGCATTTATATATACCCTCTGCAAGGGCATATCGCATCGGTAGTCTTCATTATATTCATTCTGAGAAAATATCCATGTCGGAACAAAATACTTATTTCCCGACTCATCAGCACATGGTACATAGGCAAGTTCCACATCATTAAATTCCACCGTTCCATAATTTGTCGGGTGATCCTTATAATATTTGGCTATACTCTCGCCCGCAGCTTTAATCATCTCATCCCAGCTTAAAAGCTTGACCTCCTCTTTATCAAACGTATCCTCATCGGCATATACATACACTGTAGATGAGACAACCCCAAACTTATCAACACTTATTACCGCCTTGTCAACTCCACCTTTATAGGTAAGGTTATCGGTATCAATACTATCCACGGTATCGATATCTGTTGAGTATACCACGTCTATGCCATCTATCTTCCGTCCGAACTGAAATCTGTATCCATCTGGCTTTTTACAGATATCTTCACCATATGAACCTCCAGTCCAGGCTCTTACCGCCTCCTCTGTCTCTGTACATGCAAAGCCGCTTATCCCCAGATTGTCTAGTAACTTCATTGCAGAACCGAGTCCTTCATCTTCTGTGATCGGATTCTTCTCGTCCCCATCATATGTGTCTTCACCGACAACATTGATCTCATACGTACTTTCAGTTCCAGGAACCTCTGATACAAGAGCCTTATCCTCACCCTCTGGTGTCATATCGTATGTAAAATAGCTATTGTTGTATCCATCTCCATCTTCAGCATCAGATGCAGCCATAAATATTCTCTGTATCCCATCTTTTTCCGCAACATAATGCTCGTTAAGCTTATATTCTGTAGCTAATGGCAGCTCGTCAGACATATTCTTCCTTTCTTCTTCGTATTTTACCAGTTCCACCTCCAAAAGTTCGGCATAACCAGGATCACCATTCGCCAAGGCTTTCTCTATTTCTGACTTATACATTTCTATCGTGTTGTCCAGTATCTCCTTTGAATCAGCAGCGTCAGCACTTTGCCACCTTACCTCTGATGTCTCGTCAAAAAGCTTTGATATTATAGTTTTAAGCTCATCGCCTGAACATGGCGCATTTACCGCATCAAATCCGACCTTATATACTTTGCCAGCGTCAGGGATCTCTATATCATCATCCTTCAAGGTTATGGATGAGAGTTTCGATTCTCCTGTGTCAAAAGTTACGTCACAGCTATCCGGAACATCAAGCTGACCACTAATTCCACCGGCATCAGCTGCATCATCACTGCCACCATTCATTCCATAATCAACTTTTTTATTTCCACACGCAGCAAGACTTAATGCCATAACAGAAATAAGTGCTGCACACATTATTTTTTTCTTGTCCATAGTACACCTCCGTTTTATTTTACATAAACATCAAACTGTTTTACATAGTAGCATTTGACAGATATATGACCGTATGGAATCTTTGATCATCCTCTGAATAATATGCATCAACACTGCCACCATACTTTTCTGCGACCTTTTTCATACTCTTTATTCCAAATCCATGGAATTTTTGATCCGGCTTACCGGACTTTTGTGAATCATATCTGTGCGTACAATCATTTGTCATTGCTATGATCGTTCCACCATCGTTCCCCTGTGAATTCATTCTAAGTTCCACACTGGCACTGCCTATTTCACTCATTGCCTCACTGGCATTGTCCAGCATATTACACAGAAGGACAGTTAAGTCATCTACCTGCATGTAATCCATACGTGCCCTTCTCACATCAAAATCATAATGAATCCCCGCATCAATGAACCTGCTGGCATATCTATTAAGAATAACATTTACCATATGATCATCCGAAAACCTTATAGTCTCTTTCAACTCGCTGGATTCATATATCCTTTCAGTATATTCAACTGCCTTATCGTAATCATGATGTTCGAGCAAATCATGTATCCCGCTGATATGCTTTTTTATGTCATGTATCATTATTTTCTGCTCTTCGTCCTGACTGATAATTTTTTTATAATACTCAACGTCATATTTTTCTCTCTGGATCTGCAATGTCTTATCCAGATTCTCCTTGTAGGCACTCTGCAGATATCCGTAGATCACAAATGAAATAATAATTATCACCAGACAGATTATTGAACAATACAACACTATGGATTCCTGCATTTTGCTGATGTCAGAAAAGTAACACATGTAATTGAGCAGACACACAACAACTATCACACACACTGGTATGACAAGAATTACCCACCCCTGTGCTCCCATATGTACATCCACCCTGTGTCTCATCCCGTATCGGCTGATTGCAAACATCACAAGGAAATACACAAACTTACTTAACATTGCAAAAAATAATACCGTCAAAACACCACCAGATGGATCCCATGCTTTTTGACTGATTCCAGAAAATACCGCCACAACCACCATCTCTGACAATGTCATAATTACTGACATTGCCACACTGTGAAAAACTGAGCTTAAAGTTTTTTGTCCATATACAAATTTTATTATTATCCAGTTGAATACTGGAAATGAAATAAAATTAAATATCAATATATTTAGTTCAAACAAACCAAATAAAACAACATAACACGCCAACACCAAAACAAATCTCTTTATCACCGTATATCTTGGTTTTACAAACATCCACTCGAAGTATTGAAATGCTATCAACGCTTCTATCAGAAAAACGATTCCATAAATCATAGCCATTGTCATGTCCTTGCCCCCTCCAAATACATCATAAATGCATGCTTAAAATTTTGATAATTGCGTTTCGTTAGATAGGCTGTTACCCCAGTATCCAGATACACCAATGAATGATCAAACCTTACTACATGTTCCATATTCACAATAAAACTTCTGTGTGTTCTAAAAAATCCCCTTGTATCCAATGTCTTCTCCCAGTAATCCATCTTTCTCACAGAGATGTATTTTCCCTCACTGGTGTTCACAAATAGCGTATGTCCCTGTGCCTCCAGGTAAATAATCTCCGGAGCTCTGAGGATTATATTTTCATTCTTTGTCTCAATCAATATCTTAGTATTTGATGTTGTGTATATCTTAAGTCCATCCTGTATATTTCGGTATATACGGGATTTGTCAAGCGGCTTTGAAATATACCTGAACACCCTCAAGCTCATAGCAGCATCAAGATAGCTGTCGTATGCCGTTATTATATATATCAGACACTCCTCATTCTGCGCCAATAGCCGTCTGCCTATATTTATCCCATTCATTCCCGGAATTACTATATCCAAGAATACAAAATCATATTTCACTTCGCTTTTTATCAGATCCTCGCCATTGTCAAACTCATATATGTTGGGTTCTTCCAAATGATTGGAAACAAAATATTCCTTTATCCATTCACTCAGCTGTTCAGTTACAAATATATCATCATCGCATACCGCTATATTAAGCTTACTTCTTTGGTCCATATACTCACCCCATTATGTAAAACATTTGAATATTATACACTTTGTTATATTACCTCTTCAATGCTGAATGCACGAAACGACATGATTGTGCCGATTTTGGACAAAAAAGGCTTTCCGGTTACAAATAACCCGAAAAGCCTTTTTGTAAACATATTCAATTACAGATTCCAAGGATGATCCAGAGCTCTGCTATCATACATCCGACTAAACATAAAAGGGATAATTTCTAAATGCTTTCTAAACGATCTTATTAATCAAAAATGTGACATACTCTTCTGCATCTCCACATTCAAAAAAATACTGTGAAATATCTCCTAATTCTACTGAGGTAACTGGAAATATCGACACATTATCCAAAATACTTTCAAATTCTTCTGTTGTCAAATAACTCATTTATTTTCAATCCGCTTTCTTGCCTTAAGCATCTTTTTCTTCTTATCAATGGATTCTGATGAAGGAGTTCTTAATACCTGTTTAAAAATTAATTATTATTCTGCGAACAATTGGCCGCATCAATGGCGATCACCAGCATAAGTGCCATGATCTCATCACCCGGATCTGAGATATCAAGTGTGTATGTATCTCCCCAGCTGAGAAGCTGCTTTGCTATATTTGCCACCAGCCTGCTTCCAGCTGTGACACTGTAATTCCACGAAAGGAAATCTCCATCACACTGCCATCCTCCATACTCAATACTGTACGATGGCTTGAAGAATGTAAATTCCTTCCTGATACTTCCACACGGTCTGCCACCCACACTGATGTCAAATGTAGGCAGGAACGCGAATAATCTCTGACTGATAAGACCTATCTCATTTCCCGCAATGTCATATACGTGAACCTGATGCGTCAGCCGAAACGCCTCCGACTTCACAAAATACTTTTTGTTTCCCCATTCATCATATATATCGTAGGTATCTGTCCAGGCAAATACCCGTTGTTTTATCATAAGTCTCATAAAATCCACTCCTTATATCATATGTCATCGTGCATAAGCGCGATGACACGCACACGCCTACTCAACTTGCGCTCATTATATGACATATCCCGGCACCACCAGCTTCACCACGTAAGACACCACAAATATCCCAAGCCACACATACACATACCACAACCGGAATCTCACAAGCGGTGTCCTGCCATTCGTGGCAAGCCTGATCGTATTGCCCACCAAATATATGATGCAGATGCACGCCAGATACACAGTCGCCACATGGTAATACATAGCCGTCAGAATATGTCCGTGGAGCATGGCAAGTACAGCCCTTGTCGTACCGCATGCGGGACATATCACCCCTGTAAACCGGCGTATCTGACACCCCTCAAGCCAGCTTGTATCCGGAAGTACACGAAGGAGCAGTATATATACCGCCGTGCCGATAAGCAGTGTTATGAGCACTGCTATCCCCGCAATATATAACTGCCCCTCTGTATGTCCTAGAAGTTCAAATAATCTATATATTTTTCCGCTATATCTTTCTGCGTTTTTATGTTCCATAGAATATCCTTTGTCTCTATTGAGTGATTGCCACCCTCATATCTGTAGAGTGGTATATGTCTTTCCTCGCAAAGTTTGGTTATCTCACCCGTATTCACTAGTGGATCCGCCGTTCCGTGAAAAGCTATGCCATTTGAATTGGCATATTGCATGGTAATCTCAAGTGGTGTGAAATATATATTTCTTACTTTAAGTCCTTTCTCCGCCACATATCTTGCAGATATAGCCGTACCTATACTCTTTGATAGAAATACTATATCCTCAGCATCCGAGAAATCCACATTCTTCAGACAATCTACCGCTTTATTCCAGCCATCATCAAATACCTTCTGTATCTCCTCCGGGAGATGTCCCGAAAGCTTGCCATATGTCACATCAACAATATCATATCCATGTGCCATCATATATTTTTTACTGTAGTAAAGTAACGGTTTATCAGTGTGATATCCGATTCCCGGGAATACCACGCATATCTTCTTTCCCATATATCTGTCTCCTCTCCGGATATAAGTCCCATCCAGAGTACATAAATTATCAGCACCCCTATTACATCATGCCTTTATTCTAATCGTCCTGATTCTTCTGCTATTTTATCAGCATAGCATCGCCAAATGAGAAGAATCTGTACTTCTCCTCAACCGCCACCTTGTACGCCTCAAGTATATGCTCTCTGTCGTACAGCGCAGAAACAAGCATAAGAAGCGTTGACTCAGGCAGATGGAAATTCGTGATGAGTGCGTCAATAACCTTGAACTTGTATCCCGGATAAATGAAAATATCCGTCCATTTGCTGCCTGCATGAACTGTTCCATCGTCGTCCGACATGGACTCAAGAGTTCTGGTACTTGTCGTTCCTACGGACACAACTCTTCCGCCTGCAGCCTTTGTCTCGTTGATCATATCAGCTGCATCCTGCTCTATGATACAGAACTCAGAATGCATGTGGTGATCTAGTATGTTCTCTTCCTTCACTGGTCTGAACGTTCCAAGTCCGACGTGAAGTGTCACATGCGCTATCTTGATTCCCTTCGCTTTGATCTGGTCAAGCAGCTCTGTTGTAAAGTGAAGTCCTGCAGTCGGTGCTGCCGCAGAACCGTCATGCTCTGCATAAACTGTCTGATATCTGTTCTTGTCCTCAAGCTTATGTGTGATATATGGAGGGAGTGGCATCTGTCCCAGCTCGTCAAGGATCTCCTCGAATATTCCATCGAACTCAAATCTGATGAGTCTGTTGCCCTCCTCAACTATATCGACGACCTCACCAACAAGTTTGCCCTTTATAAGTCCTGTCTCAGGGTCAGGTTCATTTGACTCTGAACCAAATACTATACGAGCACCCACCTTACACTTTTTGCCCGGTTTTACCAGAGTCTCCCATGTACAGTCGTCCTTTCTCTTCAGAAGAAGAACCTCTATGGATGCTCCCGTATCCTCCTTGACGCCCATAAGTCTCGCCGGAAGAACCCTTGTATCGTTGATGACCAGACAGTCTCCCGGATTCAGGTAGTCTATCACATCATAAAAGTGCTTGTGCTCTATCGTATTATCTTTTCTGTCCAGGACCATGAGACGTGACTCACTTCTCTTGAGGAGTGGGTCCTGTGCTATAAGTTCCTGTGGCAGATCATAGTAAAAGTCTGTTAATTTCATCATATCGTAATTCCTCGCATCTTCTAATCTATCATGTTCTGAGAAACACAAAACGTGTTTTCAAATTTATACAGCCGCTTTGCTTCTTGTGTGATCATATTCTCTGATACCTTGTCCGCACAAAAATAACTGTCTGGCATCAGATACAATATATCCGTTGCCAAACAGTTACATATTATACTACTATCACAAATATTTCAAGGACAGCAAACAACGCTTTCCATCTCTATTTTTTTCTGTAAAATAAAATTACCAGCCCCACTCCATTCAATACAATGCCTACAACCAACGCTCCAATTCCAATCCCTCTCCACATACATGCGTTCATCAGATATATTCCACCTATCATAAACATCACACCTATCATGATAGGTATAAATCCTGCCACCCTGAGCTTCGGCGTGTTCTCATCAGGCTTTCTCGTTGCAAGAAAACACGCAAGGGCAATCCCCATGAATACCCACGGAAGCGCCGCCGCAAGAAAATCCAACACCGCATTTCCCGTCATGATACTTGCAAATATGACAACGACAGCCACTATGATAGCCACTATGCCCACAGCGATAAGCCTACTGTTGGACCTTACGATATTTGTGTCCTTCTCTATCTTTTTCATCATATCCTGATCTCCTTTCAACAGTTCATCCAGACTGATATGATAGAGATCACTCATTTTGATCACGCTGGCAATATCTGGCATGGTCTTTCCCGTTTCCCTTAATTAAAGATATTATTGGGTAAAAAAGAAAGGTCAGTCAATTTTGCCGATGAAGCGGTAGTAGATTTCTACTTCCTGCTCACGGCTTCCGTCC